>OHOQ01000788.1_pt1 | contig 13062 bp, 10 predicted proteins | sample 1569881 | NCBI WGS metagenome assembly OHOQ01 (sample SAMEA3879596, study PRJEB24766) | human gut metagenome | biome: human-associated habitat; feature: feces | place: USA | collected 1985/1987 | reverse complement strand
GGTGCATCTGTTTGACGGTAGCGTGGTGGCAAGTGTAAAGGCTTAATAAAGATCAATATGCTAAGACACATATATTATACGATTCAGACCTTAATCCGTGGACGCAGTTCAAATGTCATTAAGATTATTTCGTTAACTTTGGGACTGTTTGTCGGACTTCTACTGTTTGCCCGGGTCGCATTTGAACTGAGTTATGACCATTTTTATCCGGAGTCAAGAAACCTGTTTCTGATACAGGCTTCTTACTCCTATGAAGGAAAGCAGGAGAAGCCAAGTCCTTATATTTATGGTGCAATGCCTGCTGCTATCCGGGAGAACTTTCCTGATGAGGTGGAAGAGGCTACTGTGCTGCGTAATGTTGGTCAGCAAATATTTTTTAAAGGAAACGAACGTTTTGATCAACAGCAGACTATTTATGCAGACGATCACTTCCTCCCAACTATGGGGGTAGAAGTGTTGAAAGGGAACAAAGCTGATTTAGTGGCTCCCGACGCTATTTTCATTAATGAATCATTGGCACGACGTGTTTTTGGTGATGCAGACCCTATCGGGCAAACCATGTTATGGGAAAAGAACTATCCGGTCACTGTACGGGGAGTATTTGCCGATCAGCCGGAGAATACAGATCTAAAATATGATGTAATCGTATCGTTTGCCACTTTGTATAAGCGGATGGGAGAGGATCGTGCCGGTTGGGGATATGATATCAGTTACATGGGGGTGGTTCGTTTCCATAATGATACGGAAGCTCCTGAGAGGGTTGCCGGACGGTTACCGGAAATGCAGAAAAAGTATCTTCCGCAGGGGAAGGATGGTTTTTCTGAAGAGTATTCTTTTCAACCTATATCTGAGTACCACAGTAGTCAGCCGGAGGTTCGAAAAATGGTGCTTATCATGTCGGTTCTTGCTTTTGCCATTTTATTGATAGCTGCTTTGAACTATGTGCTGATTTCCGTATCGTCATTGGCACGTCGTGCAAAAGCAGTGGGAGTCCATAAATGCAGTGGGGCCAGTGATGGTAACATATTCGGTATGTTTTTATGGGAAACCATGTTTATTATATTGTCTGCACTCGTATTGGTCGGGCTATTGATTCTGAATCTTAGGGAACTGATTCAGGATACGCTGAACGCCTCGGTCGGTGCACTTTTCACTTGGGAAACCTTATGGGTGCCTTTGCTTGTGATAGCAGTTGTTTTCTTTGTGGCAGGAGTGATACCCGGATATATGTTTTCGTCTATTCCGGTGAGTCAGGTTTTTCGTCGTTATACCGAACGGAAGACAACCTGGAAGCGCCCGTTACTTTTTGTTCAGTTTGCCGGAGTACCTTTTGTCTTTGGTTTATTGGCAGTTGTATTGCTTCAATACTATAGTGTGATGAATCGTGAGTTGAATTATAATCCTGAACGGATAGCTGTTGCAAGGTGTTACTTCAGCGATGACGAAGTTGATAATGTCCGTTCTGATATGCGTCGTTTGCCGATGGTAGAAGATGTTGCTTTTGCCTGGTTTCCTATTTCCGATTACTATAGTGGTTTCAGTGTCTACAACAGTACAGGAAAGTTGCTTTTCGATGCACATACTTCAATGTGCGATTACCACTTTTTGTCAATGATGGGAGTTCAGCTTATTGATGGTAAAAATTTTGATTCTCCCAAACAGGCTATTGTAAATGAAGAATTTGTGCGGAAGATGCATTGGGAAGACAGTGCGGTAGGTAAACAAGTCAATATCGGAACTTCTCTTCCTGTTGTGGGAGTCGCAAAGGATTTTCCGATACGAAGTGCATATACTCCTCAGGATATAGTGATGTATATCAGCAGTCCCTTTGCTTCCGGAGCTCCCCATGTACGTTTGAAGGAACCATTCGATCAAAATTTGAAAGCTCTCAATCAAAAGATGGGAGAGCTGTTTACTACGAAGGATATTGTGTTTATCCCTTTGCAGGAAATAATCGATCAACAATACGAAGCGATTCGTCGTTTCCGCGATTCGGTAATCATTGCTTCTATTTCCATCCTGCTGATTACCTTGATGGGACTTTTCGGCTATACTAACGATGAAGTCAGTCGTCGTTGTAAAGAGATTGCGATCCGTAAAGTGAATGGGGCTGAGGCCGGAGATGTTTTGCAACTTCTTTCAAGAGATATTTTCTGGACAGCCTTGCCTGCTGTACTATTGGGTGCAGCAGTAGCCTGGTTTGTCGGTGGCAAATGGCTTGAGCAGTTTAGTGATGCCATTGTTCCCAGTGCCTGGTTATACCTCAGCATAGCATTGGTTGTGTTGCTGTTGATTGTTGTCAGCGTAATGCTGCGGGCATGGAAAGTGGCCAACGAAAATCCGGTGAACAGCATTAAATCTGAGTAACGCTTCAAGACTATACGACAGAGGCTCGGTTTCACTGAAACTGAGCCTCTGTCGTATCTATACCAAGCCTCTGTTTCATAGGGTTAGAGGCTCTGTCCGGATGCTTTCTCTTTTACCTTTTTAATATATACCATCAAAATCACTACCGCTGTTATGAAAGCTAATCCGTCAGAGACAGGCATGCTGATCCATACTCCCTTTACACCGTATAAAGGGGGAAGCAAAAGTAATCCCGGAAGCAGATATACTAACTGGCGTGAGAGTGACAGGAAGATACTGATCTTAGCCATCCCTATACTCTGGAAGAAGTTTGATATAACGATTTGTGCACCTACGAACGGGAACATCAGCGTGCAAATGCGTAGTCCGGACGATGCCATGTCAATCAGTTCATCGCTGTCGGTAAAGATAGCCGAAACTGTATGCGGAAAAAGTTCACAGATAACGAAGCCACTGCTCGTAATCAATACACCGACGATGATACCCAGACGGAGCGTATGTTTCACGCGGTCAATCTTCTGTGCACCATAATTGTATCCGACGATGGGTTGCATTCCCATTGTTAATCCCATAACTACCATCACATACAGCATCAGCAGGCGGTTAATGATACCGTAGGCACCGATGGCCATATCACCACCGTATTTTTGCAAACTATTGTTGATGAGGATGACGATGATACATGCCGTGACATTCATGGCGAAGGGAGACATTCCTATAGAGAAGATACTGCCGATGATGCGTTTCTTCATCTTCCAGAAGCCCGGCATAAAATGGACGAAACTCTCTTTGTTACGGAAGTGGTTTACTACCCATACCATTCCGATAAACTGTGACAGGACTGTAGCCATGGCAGCTCCCCGAATTCCCCAACCGAAATGGAAAATGAAGACAGGGGCGATGATAACATTCGCTATAACCGTTACCAATGATGTCAGCATTGCCTTTCTCGGATATCCGGTGGCACGCATCACGTTGTTAAGTCCGATCATGGTATAGGTGATGGGAGTTCCCAGAAGAATTACTTGCATAAAATCGCGGGCATAGGGAAGTGTGCCGCTACTGGCACCGAAGAAAAACAATATCGGGTCCAGGAACAGATAAGCCAGTCCGCCGAACAGGACTGCATTCGTCAGGCAAAGCATTAATGTATTTCCCAGGACATCGGTTGCTCCTTTGATGTCTTTTTGCCCCAGGCGTATGGATGAGATAGTGGAGCCTCCTGCCGAAATCAGCACACAGAAAGCCACGACCAGATTCATTAGCGGAAAAGTGATGGCCAGTCCGGAGATAGCCATGGGACCGACACCGTGCCCGATGAAAATACTGTCGATGATATTATAAAGTGACGTAATAGTCATTCCGATAATGGCCGGGATGGAGTATTGTAACAGAAGTTTGCCAATAGGTTCTGTACCCAGTATACGAGGATCGGTTTGTTGTGCCATATAGTGAAGCGTTACATATTTTTAAGTGCAGCAAAGGTACAAATAATTTGCCTGATTCGATGATTATTCTGAACTTTGCCCATAGAGTTTAACAAACAGGTAAAAGAATGTTTATGGATACAACAAAGAAGATTACCGTATTATTCGATTGTGATGGTGTAATTATCGATACAGAAGGGCAATATACTGTTTTCTGGAATGAAATGGGAGAAAAATACGTTAACGATGAAAACTTCAGTTCCAAGGTTAAAGGTCAGACGCTGGTACAGATTTATGATAAGTACTTTACGGGAGAACCGGAAAAACAAAGGGATATAACCGAGGCATTGAATCGTTTTGAAATAGAAATGAGTTATGACTATGTTCCCGGAATAGTTGAGTTTATAGCAGATCTGCGTCAGCATGGTGTAAAAATAGCCTTGGTCACCAGTTCCAATACAGCTAAAATGGAGAATGTTTATCGTGCACATCCCGAGTTTAAATCCCTTTTTGATGAAATATTGACTGCTGAGCGTTTTAAACGTTCTAAGCCCGATCCGGAATGTTTCTTATTGGGAATGACGATTTTCGGTTCCGATTCAAAAGATTCCTATGTGTTCGAAGATTCATTTCATGGTTTACAGGCCGGCAGAGCATCCGGTGCCACTGTTGTCGGATTGGCAACTACAAATCCACGCGAAGCTATTACTGATAAGGCAGACTATGTGATAGACGATTTCAAAGGAATGACTTACGAAAAGCTGCTGACTATAACTTCACGTTATATCTGATAAGAAAGATTGAATAGTATCTCAGGGAAGAATCCCTTAGCTTTGCATGGTATTTAAAAAGAGAGAAAATCATGTATAAGCAAACGATTCGCCCTGTTTTATTTCTGATGGAACCCGAAAAGGTACACACCTTGTTGGTTTCCTTCCTCAAATGTTACCGGCATTTGCCATGGTGCAAATGCTGGATACGTCATCTCTATACTTGTTCCGACAAACAGTTGATATGGAACCATCTTACTTTCCGAAACCGTATCGGTCTGTCGGCTGGTTTTGATAAAGGTGCCGAGGTTTTTGATGAATTGGCCGATTATGGTTTCGGATTTATTGAAGTAGGTACTGTCACTCCTGATGCTCAGGACGGAAATCCCCGTCCCCGTATTTTTCGCTTACCTAAGTGTGAGTCCTTAATTTCCCGTACAGGTTTCAATAATCCAGGGTTGGATGTTATTAAACGTCGTCTTGAACAGAAACGTGGTTCGTATGTTTTAGGTGTAAATATCAATAAGAATCCCTCTTCGGAAGGAGAACAAGCTGTGGCGGACTTTTTGCGTCTGTACAAGGAGTTACATCCTTATGTAGGTTATTTCACGCTTAATTGGGGATCTGTGGATGTTGCTCTGATGAAACAGGTACTCCAGGTGTTGGCAGCTTTTCGTGTGGAGCAGAACATACATGTTCCATTGCTACTCAAACTTCCTGCCGATATAACTGAAAAAGGAATGGATGATGTGATCGACTGCACTCGTCAGTACCGGGTAGATGGAGTAATAGCTACCGGACCTACCATGGAGCGTACCTGTTTAAAAGGTTATTCACCTGTACAGTTGCAGAAGATCGGAACCGGTGGAATCAGTGGACGTGGGATAGGAGAGAAGTCATTAAAAGCAGTCAGCTATTTGCGTGCCCATGCCGGAAAAAGCCTTTTGATAGTAGGAGCTGGCGGAATTATTACTCCCCTCGATGCTCGTCGAATGTTGGATGCGGGGGCCAATCTGATACAAATCTATTCTTCGTTTATTTACGAAGGGCCGGGCATAGTGAAAAAGATGATTCAGGAAATTAAATAATAAGGAATAAAGTTATGGAACAGAGTTTTATTGAATATTCATTAGGAAAAGATGCTTTTTCGGCTACTCTTTGGGTTTATCCGGCTCGTAAGCCAGGAGGTAAAGCCATTATTATGTGTCCCGGTGGCGGATTCAATCAAGTAGCTTCAGATCATGAAGGTCGCGATTTTGCCGTATGGTTTAATAATCTGGGTATCACATATGCCGTACTGAATTATCGCATGCCTCATGGTGATGTTGAAGTGATTCGTGAGGATATTCGTGAAGCGATTCGCCTGATCCGGTGTCAGTCGGCAGAGTGGGGAATCCATCAACTGGGTGTTATGGGAGCTTCTATCGGAGGCTATATTGCTGCTACTGCCGCTACTCTTTATACCGGGACCGACCGCCCCGACTTTCAGGTATTGCTTTATCCTGTTATCAGCATGAACGACCGGCTGACCCATTTGCCTTCACGCGGACGTATGTTGGGAGAAACTATTCCGGAAAGTTTGAAAGAGACATTATCTCTTGAGCTTCATGTCACAGCCGATACCCCTCGTACATTTATTGTTTTAGCTGAGGATGATCAGGCCGTATCTCCTCTCAACAGTATTGTCTATTATACAGCATTATTGAAACATGGAGTCTCTGCCGGACTGCATATTTATCCGGAAGGCGGACATAGCTTCGGATTTCGCGATAGCTTCATATATAAAAAGATATGGACTGATGAACTGCAAAAATGGTTGCTGACCTTTTGATGCGGACGCACTAATTTATTTGCTTTTACTTGTATGGTATGAATTAAAAGTTATACCTTTGCGCCCGATTTTTAATTTAAAAAGATTGGATATGGCTGGTTATATATCAGATGACACAAGAAAAGTGACGACTCATCGCCTGATCGAGATGAAGCAAAGAGGCGAAAAAATATCTATGCTTACTTCGTATGATTATACTATGGCGCAGATGGTGCCGGTATCGATGTTATCCTTGTAGGAGACTCTGCATCAAATGTGATGGCAGGTAATGTAACTACACTTCCTATTACTCTCGATCAAATGATTTATCATGGTAAATCGGTTGTGCGCGGTGTGAAGCGTGCAATGGTAGTAGTGGATATGCCTTTTGGTTCTTATCAGGGAAATGAGATGGAAGGGCTTGCTTCGGCTATCCGTATTATGAAAGAGAGCCACGCTGATGCTTTGAAACTGGAAGGCGGCGAAGAGATTCTCGACACTGTGAAGCGTATCCTGAGTGCCGGTATTCCGGTGATGGGACATCTCGGACTGATGCCGCAATCTATCAATAAATACGGTACATATACCGTTCGTGCCAAAGATGATGCAGAAGCAGAGAAGCTGATTCGTGATGCACATCTGCTTGAAGAAGCCGGATGTTTCGGGCTTGTGCTTGAGAAAATTCCCGCAGCATTGGCCGCCCGCGTTGCAAGCGAACTGACTATTCCGGTTATCGGCATTGGTGCCGGTGGCGATGTAGACGGACAGGTATTGGTTATTCAGGACATGTTGGGTATGAACAATGGTTTCCGTCCCCGTTTCCTTCGTCGTTATGCCGACCTCTATACGGTGATGACTGATGCAATCAGCCACTATGTTTCGGACGTAAAGAACTGTGACTTCCCGAACGAGAAAGAACAATATTAATTGTCGTATGGCAACTAAATTATGGACATTGCATTTTATGCGGATATGCCTTGCTAATTTATTGTTGTTCATATCCCTGTACCTGTTGTACCCTGTGCTTCCGGTAGTGATGGCTTCACGTTTGGGCGTGCCAGTCAGTCAGACGGGGGGAATATATATACTTTTTACGCTTGCCATGTTTTTTATCGGCCCGTTTCATGCGTATCTGGTCGATGTCTACAAGCGAAAATATATATGTATGCTTTCGTTTGGGATAATGGTAGCGGCGACTGCCGGTTACACACTTGTGCAAAGTGCCACACATCTGTTGTTGCTTTGCTTGGTACAGGGAATCTCCTTTGGAATGGCTGCTACGGCAGGCATTACATTGGCCATTGATGTCACCAATTCCACTTTTCGCAGTGCCGGCAATGTAGTCTTTTCTTGGGCAGCACGTCTGGGGATGATTATAGGGACAGCGTTGGGAGTGTTTTTATTCCGGACACATGGCTTTGAAACTCTGTTATATGTTTCTGTCGCATCGGGAGCCTTGGGAATGCTGTTTGTGTCGAGGGTATATGTGCCTTTCCGTGCACCAATAGGGATGAAGGTTTGTTCGATGGACCGTTTTCTGCTTCCCCGTGGATTTATTCCGGCATTTAACCTGATGTTGATCGCTTTTGTGCCCGGATTGTTGCTTCCTGTGCTTGCCGGTGCGCCAAGTGATGTGCCGGTAGGAGGTGAACTGATACCTTTCTTTGCTTTGGCCGGAGTCGGTTTTCTCTTGTCAGTAATGGTGGTGAGACTGTTTTTCCGTTATGATAACAAGATATGGCTGCAGATAGTCACCGGGTTGATAACAATGATCGGAGCGATGGCTTTGTTGTTTTCTCCTGAAACCGGTTGGAATGTCCCGGCAGCAATATTGATGGGATTAGGACTTGGATTGGTTACTCCGGAATTCTTGATGATGTTTGTCAAGCTGTCTCAACATTGCCAGCGTGGCACGGCCAATACGACTCATTTACTTGCATGGGAACTTGGAGTCGGCTTAGGTATTGCATCTGCCTGTCACTTACATCTCACAGCTAATGAACATGTGGTTTGTCGGGTAGGATTGTTGGCGGCAATCGTGGCTCTGGCTTTCTTTGTCCTGATTACATATCCTTATTTTAAAAGGAAGAAGGTGAGATAAACGATATATGTATATCTGAAAAACAGACTCCGTAGTTTGGTGATGAATTGTCGCAAAACTACGGAGTTCGTTTTTATTGTCTATCCCATGTTGCACAATAAAACCGCAAGCACATAAGGCATGAAGATAATGACTCCTATGATGGCGGCAACTATGGCACATATCAGCACTGCACCTGCCGCAATATCTTTCACATCACCTGCAATCGGATTGTGTTCCGGGGATACGAGGTTGACTAATCTTTCTATAGCTGTATTGAATCCCTCCGCTGCCAATACCATTCCGAAACAAAGTATGATGGCTATCCATTCGTTCCGGGTGATACCGAAGTAAAATCCGGCGATTGTTACTGTGATGATTGCCACACAGTGTATCCAGGCATTATGCTCTTTGCTTACAAAACTCCGAATGCCTTTCCAGGCATATCCGAAGCTTTGTATCCTTTTTTTTATACTGAATTTTTCCATTCTCAGTTTCTGCTAACCTGTTTTACACCTTTCACTGTGCGTAGCTTTTTAATCAGTGCCTCCAGTCGTCCGGTGTCACTCACCATAATGGTCAGTGTGCCCGAGAAGAGTCCGTCGTTCGAATCAATTCCAATGGAACGCAGTGAGATGCCATTCTCTTTTGATATGATAGAGGTGATATTGGTCACAATACCGATGTCATCATGACCCACTACACGGAGTGTGATCGGATATTGAGTACCTTCCGATTTTCCGGCCCAGCGTGCTTTGACAATACGGTATCCGAAACGTTCGCGCATCTGTCCCGCATTGGGGCAGTCGTTGCGGTGAATCTTGATCCCCCCGGATACAGTGACAAATCCGAATACGTCGTCTCCATATATGGGGTTGCAACATTTGGCCAACTTGAAGTCCAGTCCTTTCAGGTTTTGGTCAATGACGAGTACATCCTCTTTAGTGACAGTGGTTTCGTCTATCTGGTTTGGCAGGTTGTATTCTTCGGCACTGCGGTAGATCACTTCATCACGTTCACCGTCCCGTTTCTGTTGTTCGATGTATTTATCCAGAATGTCGTTCACGTCAAGCACTTCGTCGGCAATATTCTGATAAAACTCTGTCACATTCTTGAATCCCAGGCGTTTGATCAGACGCATCATTACTGCTTCGTCATATTCCATCTTCCGGTTTTTGAATTTCCGTTCCAATGTTTCTTTGGCGAAATCGTGTTGGCGTGCTACCATTTCCTTCAGGGCCTGGCGGATCTTCGTACGGGCTTTTGAGGTAGTGACAATGTTCAGCCAGTCCTGTTTCGGAGTCTGTGTGTTCGATGTCATAATCTCTACCTGGTCTCCGCTATTCAACTTTTGTCTCAGCTGTACATTTTTACCGTTCACCTTTGCACCGATGCACTTACACCCCAATTTGCTGTGAATGTGGAAAGCGAAATCGAGTACCGTAGCTCCTTTTGCCAGTTTGAAGAGGTCTCCTTTCGGCGTAAACACAAATACCTCGTCTTCATACAGATCCAGTTTAAACTGATCCATCATTTCCAGGTCGTTTTCTGTATTCTCCAATGCTTCGCGTATTGAAGTCAGCCATTCGTCCAGCCCGCTTTCACCTTTCACGCCTTTGTATCTCCAATGTGCGGCCAGTCCGCGCTCGGCTATCTCGTCCATACGTTCCGTACGGATTTGCACTTCGACCCATTTTCCTTCCGGCCCCATTACAGTAATGTGCAATGATTCGTAACCATTGCTTTTGGGAACCGACAGCCAGTCACGCAGACGTTTCGGATTAGGTTGATACATATCCGTCACAATGGAGTAAGCCTGCCAGCATTCCTGCTTTTCTTTTTCGAACTGGGATTCCAGAATGATACGTATGGCAAACAAGTCATACACGTTTTCGAACTGGCATTTCTGTTTCTTCATTTTCTGATAGATGGAATGAATGGATTTGGTGCGTCCTTTCATGTGAAAATGCAGTCCCGCTTCCTCCAGTTTCCGTTGTATCGGAGCGATGAAGTTGGCAATATAACGGTCACGTGACTTTTTCGTCTCGTTCAGTTTCTCTTTGATGTGGTAATAAATGTCATGTTCGGTGTACTTCAATGACAAATCTTCCAGCTCCGATTTCAGTTTATACAATCCCAGTTTGTGAGCCAACGGAGCGTACAGATAGGCGGCTTCATTAGCCACTCGTCTGCGGGCCTCGTCATTCTCGGCATCCTTTATTTGCCGCATCACGTTTACACGGTCGGCGATCATGATCAGGATCACACGCATGTCTTCGGCAAAAGACAACAACAGGTTACGGAAATTTTCCGATTCGATAGTCGGACTCTTATCGTAAAGGTCATTAATCTTAATGAGTCCCCGGATAATTCCAGCTACATCTTCGCCATACTCCTGTTGAATATATTCTATTGTATACGAGTGACAACGCACCGGTGTGTGTAACATGATACCCAGAATAGATGCCCGTTTCATACCGATTTCTTCGGCTACGATTACAGCAGTCTGCATATCTTTGATGACAGGATTCAGACCGAAACTGTCCCTCTGCATCGCATTGTTCTGTGTGGAGTCGATAAGGTGCTTTTTCAGCTTTCTGCAGTCTCCTTTTTGTAAGGTTTCTCCGGTGAGGCGCAGTAGTTTTTTGTATAGTGAGAACAATAATTCTCTCTCTTCTTTCGTAAAGAATTCATCTCTTTCCATAAGCAGCTCAAATTTATCGTCGGTAAAGATAGTTTTTTTCCGGGTTTTGTAGGGTGTCCTCTTCCTTTTTTTGTATTTTTGGGCATGAATTAATAAAATTAGATAGTATGATAACACCTGAAGACAAAGAATTGCTTGCCCAAAAAGGCATTTCGGAAGTACAAATCGCTGAACAGTTGACTTGTTTCCAAAAAGGCTTTCCTTATTTGAAATTAGATGCTGCCGCATCTGTAGAAAAAGGTATTCTGGCTCCCGATGCCGAAGAACAGAAAGCTTATCTCGCAGCCTGGGATGCTTATACCAATTCTGACAAAACGATTGTAAAGTTTGTACCCGCTTCGGGTGCTGCCAGCCGTATGTTCAAAAATCTTTTTGAATTTCTGGATGCTGACTATGCTGAGCCGACTACAAAGTTCGAACAAACGTTCTTTGCCTCAATTGAGAAATTTGCTTTCTATGATGATCTGAATACTGCCTGTATGAGGATAGAAGGTAAAGATATTCCCGGTTTGATTGCAGATGGTGACTACAAGGCAGTTGTTTCAGGATTGCTGAACGTAGCGGGATTAAACTATGGTGCACTTCCGAAAGGTTTGCTCAAGTTCCATAAGTACGAAGAAGGCTCACGTACTCCGCTTGAAGAACATTTGGCGGAGGGTGCTATGTACGCTGCCGGTAAAAGCGGAAAGGTGAATGTCCACTTTACTGTTTCAACCGAACATCGTGAACTCTTTAAATCATTGGTAGCCGAAAAAGCCGATGCCTTTGCCAAACGTTATGGAGTAGATTATAATATTAGTTTTTCCGAGCAGAAACCAAGTACCGATACGATTGCCGCTGATATGGAAAACCAGCCTTTCCGCGATAATGGCAAGCTTTTGTTCCGCCCCGGTGGTCATGGAGCACTGATTGAGAACCTGAACGATTTGGATGCGGATGTGATTTTTATTAAGAATATAGACAATGTCGTTCCGGACAGATTAAAAGGTGATACGGTGCTTTATAAGAAATTGATTGCCGGTGTACTTGTATCCCTCCAGAAGCAGGCTTTTGAATATCTGGAACTTTTGGATAGCGGTCGTTACACACACGAACAGGTAATGGATATTCTGCAATTTGTGCAGAAGAAACTTTTCTGCAAGAATCCAGAAACGAAGGATCTGGAAGATGCTGAATTGGTCATCTATCTGAAGAATAAATTGAACCGCCCGATGCGTGTTTGTGGTATGGTGAAGAATGTGGGTGAACCGGGTGGCGGTCCGTTCCTTGCTTATAACAGTGACGGAACGATTTCATTGCAAATCCTTGAAAGTTCACAGATCGATATGAATAATCCGGAAGCTAAAGAAATGTTTGAGAAAGGTACCCACTTCAATCCGGTAGATTTGGTTTGTGCGGTACGTGATTACAAAGGACATAAGTTTGATCTGGTAAGATACGTGGATAAAGCCACAGGCTTCATATCTTATAAGTCGAAGAGTGGTAAAGACTTGAAAGCTCTTGAGCTTCCCGGCTTGTGGAATGGTGCCATGAGTGATTGGAGTACGGTATTTGTGGAAGTTCCGCTTTCTACATTTAATCCGGTGAAGACGGTAAATGATCTGTTGCGTGAACAACACCAATAGTCGAGGGAGAAATAAAAAGGGATGTCAATTGACATCCCTTTTCTCTTATTCTATTGCTTATCAGATCAGTTTCTTGGTAAAGCTTCTTTTACTACCATCGGACGACCGGCATATTCTGTTCCGTTCAATTCTTTAATGGCATTGCTGGCTTCTGAAGATTCCGGCATTTCAACAAAAGCAAAACCTTTAGATCTTCTTGTTTCGCGATCTGTGATCAGTTTTACTGATTCTACTGTTCCATACTCTTCCATAACTTGTCTCAAATCTGACTCCTTAACA
>OHOQ01000787.1_pt1 | contig 13089 bp, 20 predicted proteins | sample 1569881 | NCBI WGS metagenome assembly OHOQ01 (sample SAMEA3879596, study PRJEB24766) | human gut metagenome | biome: human-associated habitat; feature: feces | place: USA | collected 1985/1987 | reverse complement strand
ATTTCTCCGGGCGGTACAGGGAACTGCACGGGGTGACGGTGAGGACCGACACGCCAGAGCATTTCATGGACGACCTGAAAAAGTACGGTTACATCAAGGGCTGAAAAGCCGCGCCCCTTTATTATTGCGATCCCCGCCAGCAGAAGCCGGTGGGGATTTTTCTTTTTTTCACTGTATCGGATGTCCCCCGTATCCTGTTTTCCAAAGGGGGGCTGGCTTCACGACTCCCTTCGGGAAAGCATTTTTTTCTTTTCACCGCCTCTTCCTCCATGACAAAAACTGACTATCCATGACAATACACGACAGGGTATTTGAGGTCATTCCGCTTGTTATTTCCTTTGTGACATGAAACGGCAGGAAAGCTTGCCGGCAATAACCATAAAAAAGAAATGCACATGAAAAAAGAACCTTTATTTATCGAATTGACCGGCCGGAAGTGTGAACCCGGCAAGACCTTCTTCACCGTGTTCACGGGCGGTGTCCTACATAACCGCCGGGGATACAACGTTGCCATGATGGATTGTGACCCGCTCCAGTACAGTATCGGCCCGACGGAACACACACATCTCATGACAAACCTTATGTAGACCGGTATGGAGTACGCATTCATTCTTCTGTTCCTGTATGCCTCCTACCTGAGCATAGAGAAGTACGTCCACACGGGCAGCGTCCTTAAATGGAGGGGCGGACAGCGTCCTGCCTCCGCTCTTCCGGTGAAGGAAGAACCGGCGGAACCACGGGAGGAAACGTCTGAGGAAGCTGTCATCGGCAGAAGCCGGTACCGGTTATGGCAATCCCCGCCTATGGACGGGGAATACGCGATGAGCGAAAAGCGGACGGATACGGCCATGAAAGGGAGAAAGGCACCCGTGCCCGAATTCCCCGCCCCTTTCGGAAGACCGGAGGACGGTGAAGTGCCGGAACGCTACGAGATCACCGGTTATGTGGAACGTCCCGATCCGCACCGCGCCAGAGGCGTGACTTTCGACGACATGGACCTGCTCTCCAGGTTCATGGCCACGGACCGCCTTTCGGAACCGGAACAGTCCCATGCCCGCCAGACACTGGAACGGCTGGAGGGGACCGACATGGAACGTATCCTGCAGGCCGGCATCCTGGGCAGTGACGAGACATTGAAACGGTACATGGAACTGTACGTGGACAGTGACAGGGAGCCGCCACTGCTGGCGGGAAAGGACAGGGAAAGCATAATCAGGGATTTCGATATCATGGATTTCATACCCCGATAACCAATAATATAATGTGTATATGGCAAAGTATCATGATTCAAGCTGATCCGCCTTGCGGACATTCCGTTCCGAAGAGAGAGCAACATGAGTGACGAATGAATTAACGAAGGAGATGACGATGTACGGTTATTATGATTCCGGCTGATGCCGGCAGTAAACATGTGGTTGCAAGGACAGGCCGCGGGCATCCGGCCTGCAGCCTGTCAAAAAAGAAAGTCTGACAAACATTTATTATAATAATTGGTATAAAAACAATGAGACATTCAAGAACCCATTCATTTTTACGATTCTCCCCTATGGGCAAAGTGACAGACGTATTGGCATCCCTTATCGGGCGCATACCTGCCGGAACAGCCTTCCTGCTGGCATGACTGGCCACATGAGCAGCCCCCGCATCCGCTGCCGGTGACGGGTCTGCCGGGCTGGTATAGGCCACGCAGATGGTGAACAGCTATTTTGACCCCGCCGTAAAACTGATTTATGCGGCCGGCGCGCTCTGCGGCCTTATCGGGGCCATCCGCGTGTATTCCAAGTTCTCGTCGGGCGATCCGGACACGGGCAAGACCGCCGGCAGCTGGTTCGGGGCCTGCGTGTTCCTGATCGTGGCGGCCACGGTGCTGAGGTCGTTCTTCCTGTAACCCCCATGCCATATGGAATACAAGCTGAACAAGGGCGTCGGGCAGGACGTGGAGTTCTGCGGCCTGAAGGCGCAGTACCTCTATCTCTTTGCCGGCGGCCTGCTCGCCGTCTTCCTCGTGTTCGTCATCCTCTACATGGCGGGCGTGAACCGTCTGTTCTGCATCGCCCTCTGTGTCATATCGGCCTCGGGAATCACCCTGGGCGTGTTCCGCCTGAACAGGAAATACGGCCCCCACGGGCTGATGAAGCTGGCGGCGGCAGGTTACCGTCCCTATTACATCATCAACAGAAAACGTATCACCTCACTTTTTAAACGAAGAAAATATGCGAAACATACTCAAAGCGTCCACCCTGGAAAGTAAGTTCCCCCTTCTTGCCGTCGAGGACGGGTGCATCCTCTCCAAGGACGCGGACGTGACCGTCGGCTTCAAGGTCCTCCTGCCGGAGGTCTTCACCCTCACCTCCGATGATTACGAGGCCATGCACGGCACATGAGCGAAGGCCATCAGGGTATTGCCCTGCCATACCATCGTCCACCGTCAGGACTGGTTCCTGGAGGAGAGCTACAGGGCACGCACCGACAGGGAGGAGCCGGGATTCCTGGACCGCAGCTTCGAGCTTCATTTCAACGAGCGGCCCTTCCTGAACCATTTTTCGTACCTGTTCATCACCCGTACCACGAAGGAACGCATGCGGCAGCAGAGCAACTTCTCCGTCCTTTGCAGGGGGCATATCCTCCCCAGGGAGGTCCGGGACAAGGACGGCATCCTCCGCTTCCTGGAAGCCGTGGAGCAGTTCGGGCGTATCATCTGCGATTCCGGGCTGGTCCGTCTGGAACGGCTCACGACGGAGGAGATCACCGGAAAGGGAAAGGAGGCCGGCCTGGTGGAGAAATACTTCTCCCTTTCGCAGGAGGACACCACCACACTGGAGGACATCCGGCTCGGGGGTGCGGAAATGCGCATCGGCGACAAACGGCTCTCGGTGCATACGCTTTCCGATGCGGACGACCTGCCCTCCGCGGTACGGACGGACGGGCGTTATGAGAAATACTCCACGGACCGCAGCGACTGCCGCCTTTCCTTTGCCGCTCCTGTCGGATTGCTGCTTCCTTACAATCACATCTATAACCAATACGTGTTCATAGATGATCCGGCGGAAACCCTCCGGCATTTCGAGAAAGCGGCCAGGAATATGCGCTCCCTTTCACGTTACAGCCGTGCCAACGAGATCAACCGGCAGTGGAAGGAGGAATACCTGAACGAGGCGCATTCCTTCGGGCTGGTTCCCGTGCGCTGCCACTGCAACGTCATGGTCTGGTCGGAGGACAGGGAGAGGTTGAGGAACATCCGGAACGACACCGGCTCGGCCCTGGCACAGATGGGCTGCAAGCCCCGGCACAATACCGTGGACGCGCCGACCCTTTACTGGGCGGGCATCCCCGGCGGGGAGGGTGATTTTCCCGCCGAGGAGTCCTTCCACACGTTCATCGAACAGGCGGCATGCCTCTTCATCGGGGAGACGAACCATGCCTCCTCCCTCTCGCCCTTCGGCATCAAGATGGCGGACCGGCTCAGCGGCAGGCCCATCCATCTGGACATCTCGGACGAGCCGATGAAGTGGGGCATCACGACCAACCGCAACAAATTTATCCTGGGGCCTTCGGGTAGCGGCAAGTCCTTCTTCACCAACCATCTCGTGCGCAACTATTACGAGCAGGGCGCGCACATCCTGCTGGTGGACACGGGAAACAGCTACAAGGGGCTGTGCCGGCTCATCCATGAGCGTACCCGCGGGGAGGACGGGATCTACATAACGTATGAGGAGGACCGCCCGATCACCTTCAATCCCTTCTACAGCGAGGACCGGCAGTTCGACGTGGAAAAGAGGGAGAGCATCAAGACGCTGATCCTGACGCTCTGGAAGCGGGAGGACGAGGTGCCGAAACGCTCCGAGGAGGTCGCCCTCTCCGGCGCGGTGAACGCCTATATCCGCAGGATTACGGACAACCCGGAACTCCGGCCGGACTTCAACGGGTTCTACGAGTTTGTCCGTGACGACTACCGCCGGATGATGGAGAAAAAGAGGGTGCGCGAGAAGGACTTCGACATCGACGGGTTCCTGAACGTGCTGGAGCCGTTCTACAAGGGAGGGGACTATGACTTCCTTCTGAACTCGGACAAGGAGATCGACCTGACCCACAAACGGTTCATCGTCTTCGAGCTGGACAACATATCATCGAACAAGGTGCTGCTTCCGGTAGTGACGCTCATCATCATGGAGACGTTCATCTCCAAGATGTGCCGTTTGAAAGGCGTCCGTAAGATGATATTACTGGAAGAGGCCTGGAAAGCCCTGATGTCCCCCAATATGAGTGCCTATGTCTTGTACCTTTTCAAGACGGTCAGAAAGTATTTCGGTGAGGCGGTGGTGGTGACACAGGAGGTGGACGACATCATCTCGTCCCCGATCGTGAAGGAGGCCATCATCAACAACTCGGACTGCAAGATCCTGCTGGACCAGAGGAAGTACCTCAACAAGTTCGAACGGATACAGACCCTTTTAGGGCTGACCGACAAGGAATGCTCGCAGATTCTCTCCATCAACCGCGCCAACGACCCCTCACGCCGGTACAAGGAGGTATGGATCGGACTGGGAGGCGTACAGTCGGCCGTCTATGCCACGGAGACCTCCACGGCCGAGTACCTTACCTACACGACGGAGGAGAGCGAGAAGCTGGAAGTGGAACGGATGGCGGCAAAGACCGGCAGCATGGAACAGGCCATACGGGTACTGGCCGCCGAAAAGAACAGCGGCAGGAGATAATCTTTGTAAAACAATTAAAGGAACGATTCAATGAGACGAAAAATTTTCAGCGCATTGTGCGCCTTTTTACTTACCGTACCGGCCATGCACGCGCAATGGGTGGTGACCGACCCGGGCAACCTAGCGCAGGGCATCGTGAACAGCGTCAACGAGATGGTGGAGACTTCCGAAACGGCGCAGAACGCCATGTCCACCTTCAAGGAGGCCTCGAAAATCTATGAGCAAAGCCGGAAATACTACGACATGCTCAAGAGCGTGAACTCGCTGGTGAGCGGGAGCCTGAAGGTCAAGGAGTCCGTGCTGATGCTCTCGGAAATCTCGGAGAGCTATGTGACGAACTACGGGAAGATGCTCACCGACGAGAACTATACGCAGCGGGAACTGGAGGCCATCGCCTTCGGCTACAACAACATCATGAAGAGAAGCAGCGCGTCCGTGGCCGAGCTGAAGAACATCATCACCCCCACCGGCATGTCCATGACCGACAAGGAACGGCTGGACCTCATAGAAAGGGTGTACCGCGAGATGAGGCATTACAGGACGCTGGTGAACTACTACACCCGCAAGAACCTGCGCGTCTCCTACCTGCGGGCCAGGGAGAAGGGCGAGACCGAACAGGTCCTGAAGCTTTACGGGGAGAACGAACGCTATTGGTAAACCTTTAAAAAGATACAGACTATATGGTATTGCTATCCCTATCTTTCGACAGCCTGCACGGTATCCTGCGCCGGCTGTATGACGAGATGACCGAACTCTGCCAGCCGATGATGACGCTGGCCACGGCCATCGCCGCCCTGGGCGCGCTCTTCTACATAGCCTACCGCGTGTGGCAGTCCCTCTCGCGTGCCTAGCCGGTGGACGTGTTCGGCATGCTGCGTCCCTTCTGCCTGGGCATCTGCATCCTGTTCTTCGACGTGATCGTGCTGGGAAGCCTGAACGGTATCCTGGGCCCCGTCGTTCAGGGGACGGGTGCCATGCTCCACGACCAGACCTTCGACGTGAGGAAGTTCCAGGAGGAAAAGGACAGGCTGCTCTCCGAGATGCCCCTGAAGGTGGCCGTGACCGGGGAGTTCAACCCCACGGACGAGGAGCTGGAGAAGGAGATCGCCGACATGGGCTGGAATGAGGAGGACTACGCGGTGATGCAGCGGATGTCCCACACCTGCTATTCGTTCTCCCTGCAAGGCATCGTGCAGACCATCATGCGCAAGGTGATGGAGTTCCTTTTCCGTGCCGCCTCGCTGGTGGTGGACACGATCCGCACCTTCTTTCTCATCGTCCTCTCCGTGCTGGGCCCCTTCGCTTTCGCGGTATCGGTCTTCGACGGTTTCCAGAACACGCTCATCCAGTGGCTGGCCCGTTATATCAGCGTATATCTCTGGCTGCCCATCTCCGACCTGCTCGGGGTGATGCTCGCCAGGATACAGACGCTGGTGCTGCAAAGCGAGATGGAAATGATCCGGGATCCCCTGAGCGTCTTCTCCCCGGACGGATCGACGGCCATCTATCTGGTGTTCATGCTCATAGGGCTGGTCGGGTACTTCTGTGTCCCCACCGTGGCGAACTGGGTGGTACAGGCCGGCGGTATGGGTGCGTACAACCGCAACATGAACAATACGGCGGGCAAGGCCGCCAACGTGGGCGGGGCCGTGGCAGGGGCATCCACGGGCAACGTGGCCGGAGTATTGCTGAAGAAATAAAGATGAACCGGGTAATAACATTCATTCATTTCAAGACATGGAATTCAAGAGCTTAAAAAACATCGAGTCCTCGTTCAGGCAGATCCGCCTGTTCAGTATCGTCTTCCTCGCCTCCTGCACCCTCCTGACCGGTTTTTCCGTCTGGAAGTCCTACCGGTTCGCCGAGGCGCAGCGGGAGAAGATCTACGTGCTGGACGAGGGGAAGTCGCTCATCATGGCCCTCTCGCAGGATGCCGCACGCAACCGCCCGGTGGAAGCGAGGGAGCACGTGCGCCGCTTGCACGAGCTGTTCTTCACGCTGGCCCCCGACAAGGCGGCCATCGAGTCGAACATAAACCGGGCGATGTACCTGGCCGACAAGAGCCTGTACGGGTATTACCGGGACTGGAACGAGAAAGGGTTTTACAACCGGCTCATCAGCGGGAACGTCAACCAGACGATAGTGGTGGACAGCATGGGCTGCGATTTCGACAGCTATCCCTACCGCGTCACCACCTATGCCCGGCAGATGATCATTCGGGGGAGCAACATCACCGAACGCTCCCTGGTGACACGCTGCCGCCTGCAGAGCACGGTCCGCTCGGACAACAACCCGCAAGGGTTCCTTGCGGAGCATTTTGAGATTCTGGAAAACAGGGACCTGCGTACCGTGGAAAGGTAACGCTCCCTATGGTAGTCAATCATTTGATAGCATTTTCACAATGGAAACAAAGTCAACAGTCAAAGAAAAGGCGAAGGCTTATCTGGAAAGTCTTTCAGAGAAACAAAAAAGGGGCATCCTCATAGCCATGCTGGTCTTCACCTGCATCGCATCGGGCATCGTCCTGCTGCGCGCGGCAGGACGGCTGAAACCGGCAAGGGAGCGCATGGAGCTTCCCTTCGGGGAAGGCAGCCTCTCGGATACCCTGCGCAGGCTGCCTGATCCTCTTAAGGGACAGGAAACAAACATTTACCGGACCATTAAACAACCCCAGCAGAATGGAAAACAGGAAAAGTAACATGGAAGAAGAACACGTGCTCGTCGGGGAAGCCCCGGAAGGCACACGGCCGGCGGAAGCCGGTTCCGTCCCCTCCGAAGGGACAAAAACGGAAAAACGGCTTAGCGGGGAGGAAATCCTGCGCCGCAGGAAATACATCGTCATACCGGTCTTCGTACTGGTATTCCTGGCTGTCCTCTACTGAATATTCGCCCCTTCCGGTGACAGCGGAAAAACGGTGGCGGGCAGTTCGGGATTCAACGTGAACGTGCCGGAACCTACGACGGTCCAACTGGAAGGGAATAAAACGGACGTTTATGAAAGGCAGCAGGCCCGGCGCGAGAAAGACAGACGGATGCAGTCGCTTTCCGACCTTGCCGGAAGGTAAAGGACAGACGGATAGCGTATCCGGTCCGGACGGAAGCATACGGCAGTCGGCGGACACCTACGAAAGGATCACCGAGCAACTGGAGACCTTCTATGAGACACCGCAGGAAACGGCCGGCGGCCTGGAACAGAAGGTGGACGAGCTGAACCGCCGGTTGGAAGAGGCGGAGGCGGAAAACAGGTGCGCGGAATCCCGCGAGCGGATGATGGAACAGTCCTACCGGATGGCCGCCAGGTACCTGAACCCTAAACCGGAAGCCACGCCCGGCGAGACGGAGGAGGAAGAAAAGCCGGAGCCTGTCCCTGTCAGCCGGGCGGAGAGCGGAACGACCTCCGCCCTGAAGCAGCCGCTGGCGGATTCCGCGTTTGTCGCCTCACTTGTCGTGGAGAGGAACTACGGTTTCAACACGGCGGTGGGCAGCAGCTACCGGATGGGGATGAACACCATCCCGGCCTGCATCTCCGAGAGCCAGACCCTCGAGCAGGGAGGACGGGTGAAGTTGCGCCTGCTCGATCCCCTGCAGGCCGGAAGTATCACCGTGCCGGCCAACAGCCTGGTGACCGGCACGGCCGACATCCGGGGGGAACGCCTGGACATCCTGGTAAGCAGCATCGAATATGCCGGGAATATCATCCCGGTGGAACTGGCCACATATGACATTGACGGGCAGCGGGGCATCTTCGTGCCGGGTTCGGAAAGCCGGACGGCCGCCAAGGAAGTATTGGGGGACGTGAGCCAGGGCATGGGAGGCAGCATCTCCTTCGCCGGTTCCGCCGGGCAGCAGGTGGCGATGGACCTCACGCGGGGTGTCCTGCAGGGCGGGACACGGTTCATCTCGCAGCGGGTCAAGGCGGTCAAGGTAAAGCTGAAGGCCGGATACAGGGTGTTGCTGGTCACAAAAAAGCAATAATGACGTTTAACTGTAATCTTTTTTAAAAACAATCATTCAAGATGAGAACATTCATTCTTTTAATCATGGCTGCGCTGGCGGGAATGGCCTGCCGGGCGCAGGAGCCCAGGCCGGAGGGCGGGGTCAGGATCCTGACCGCCGGCCAGCATATCACGCCCTACAGGATCGGCGTGCCCTTCAGCAAGACGGTGCATATCCTTTTCCCCTCGGAGGTCCGCTATGTCGACCTGGGCAGCACGGATATCATCGCGGGCAAGGCGGACGGCGTGGAGAACGTGGTGCGCGTCAAGGCCGCCGTCCGGGATTTCCCCGGCGAGACGAACTTCTCGGTCATCACGGAAGACGGATCATTCTATTCGTTCCTCGTATCCTACGAGGAGGAAGCGGAAGCGTTGAACATCAATATGGACAGCCGGTTTCCGACAGAACCCTCCACTGAGGGAAGCGCCGTCCGTGTGACCGAGCTCGGCGAGGAGGACCCCTCGGTCATCGCCAGCCTGATGTACACCATCCACCGTCTGGACCGCAGGGACGTGAAACATATCGGCTGCCGCCAGTTCGGGATGCAGGCCCTGCTCAAGGGCATCTATGTGCACAAGGACCTGCTGTTCCTCCACATCTCGCTGGCCAATTCCTCGCATGTGCCTTTCGACATCGACTTCGTGCGTTTCAAGGTGGTGGACAAGAAAGTGGCCAAGCGGACGGCACAGCAGGAGACCTACATCGAGCCGGTGCGCGCGCTCAACGAACTCAGGCGCATCGGGGGAAAAAGCGAGGGACGCATCGTCTACGCTTTCCACAAGGTGGTCATCCCCGATGACAAGCTCATCGAGGTGGAGATTTACGAGAAAGACGGCGGACGGCACCAGCGGTTCCATATAGAGAACAGCGACCTGGTGGACGCCAGACTGGTGGACGAACTGATAAAGGAGTAATCCCATGAAAAAGTATCTGTTCATAACCATGTGCGCCTTCCTGTCCCTTTGGGCGGGCGAGGTTTCCGCGCAACGCTACCTGCCCGGACAGACGGGACTTCAGCTGACGCTGGGCGGCGTGGATGACTTCGGAAGGAACGTGAAGCGTCTGAGGGGGAATTTCCAGGCCGGGCTGGCCCTGAGCCATTACAACCGTAACCGCTCGCGCTGGGTGTTCGGCGCGGATTACGTGAAGAAACACTATGCCTATAAGGAGACGGCCGTACCCAAGGCGCAGTTCACCGCGGAGGCGGGCTGTTTCTTCCCGTTCCTCTCGGACAAGGGCAGGAACGTGTTCTTTTCTGCCGGACTGTCCGCGCTGGCCGGTTACGAGACGGTAAACTGGAACGGCAGGCTGCTTTATGACGGGGCGACCCTGCGGCACAGGGGTTCCTTCATCTACGGCTTCGCCCCGGCATTCGAGATGGAGGCGTACCTGACCGACCGCTGGGCTTTTCTTTTCAATGTCCGGCAGCGTGTCTTCTTCGGCTCGTCCGTAGGGCATTTCCACACGGTCGTGGCCGCCGGGCTGAAATATATCATCGATTAATCTTTTAAAAACAGGAAACAATGAAATTAGGAACATTCATCATGGGATGCGCGCTGGCTCTGCCGGCGTGCACCCTTACCGGCTGCGACGACCGCCTGGAGGTGCAGCAGGCATACGATTTCTCGCTCTCGTCCTGGTACCTGCAGGAGGGCATTGAACCGGACGAGACGGTGGAGATCCGTCTGACGCTTGACCGCGAGGGGGATTACCGCGAGGCCCGTTACCGCATCGGATACATACAGCTGGAGGGTGACGGCGAGGTGTTTGCCGCGGACGGGACCAGGCTGGTGAACCGTGAACTGACGGACCTCTCCGGCATTGCGGGGCTGGACACGACGGACATCTGCCGCCAGGTATTTACCCTCTTTTACCGGAACACGGGAGAGGACAATCCCGAGATCCGCTTCGTGGCGGTGGATAACTTCAGAGTGGAACGGACGCTGGACATCCCGTTCTCCATCGAGGACAAAGATATGGCTGACATCGTTAAAAATAAGGAACCGTATGTTGATTAGGAGAGTTTGGCAAATGCCCAACAGTCGTACATTCAGTATCAAGCCTATTCGGGAACTCATTCAAAAATACGCAAACGGCTATATCATAGATCCGTTTGCGGCCGGGAACAGGCTTGCGAATGTGACGAATGATATTGATCCCCAATATGATACTGATTTCCATATGGATGCCACGGATTTCCTGAATTCATTTAAGCCGGATAGTGTGGATACGGTTTTATATGATCCACCTTATTCTCCACGACAAGTTGCGGAATGTTATAAAGCGTTAGGAATCACGGTCAATATGCAAACCACTCAGGCCTCGTACTGAAGCAGGCAGAAAGAAGCCATCGGCCGGATTGTGAAAAAAGGCGGCATTGTAATCACCTGCGGATGGAACTCTGGTGGAATAGGCAAGAAATACGGTTTTGAAATCATAGAGATTCTATTGGTCGCCCACGGCGGGTGGCATAATGATACGATTGTGACAGTGGAAAAAAAAGTATTATAGAATATGGCGGAACAGGAAAAATACGGCATGGAGCAGCTTGCCGAATATCTGGACATGCGAATACGGTACGAGGAAAAAATCATAAAGGAGAACCGGAATAAACTGGACCGGGATTACCTTTATTATTTTGTATGGACCGGGGAGGAGTTGTTCAAGTCCCATTTCATGGTAAAACAATACGGGGAACTCCGGCTGATAATCAGGCAGGTGGAAGCTCCCGGGGAGGTACATGGATATATACGGCATAAACAGGCGGAATGCCTGAATGAGCTGACCAGCGGGAGTATCCGCAGGCGTAGCACGGACGAGATTTTCAATCTGGCACATACCTACCGGCTGGAATGTATGCAGAAACTGGTCAAGGATTATACAGACTTCGAACGGCTTCTGTCCATGAAGGCACCCCGCAAAGAGGTCAAAGCGAAGAGGGAGCCTGAAAAAAAGAAGCCGGAAGGATTAAAGATGTAACGGATATGAGACAGGAAAACTGGAGCGTCCGCAAACTACGGAAATTGCTGGACAACAAGATCGAAGCTGTCGAGAATGTCATGCGCGAGGGGCTGGAGTCCGCCTCTACGGACTACTGCCGTTTCTTTGAATGGAAAGCCGCGTACCTGTACAAGGGGGAGCTGCTGCGCGGGCATTACCTCCTGTTACGTAATAAAGCCGGCAGGACGGATGACGTGGAGGACCTGAAGAGGTATTTCAGGGATATCGCCAGGTACCACAGGGAAAGGCTGGCGGGCGGCACCCATCCGATGGAGGACATCGCCCGTGCACTGTCGTTGGAATGCTCGCGGCAGGTGCTGAAAGATTGCATGGAATTCTCGCATCTGCTTTCCATCAGGAAGCCGGAGCAGGACGTAAAAGAGGAAAACAGACAACCCGTAAAACATAGGAAGAACGGATTAAAAAGATAAGGTATGGAAAGACAGAACCCAGGCATGGTCCGGTTTATGGACCGGCTGAATGAGAAAATGGAAGTCCTGGACGAAAAGATCCAGAACAAGGCGGCAAAAGCCGGTGAGGATTACCTCTCCTTTTTCGAGTCACACGCAGAAGAGGCGTACAAGGAGTATTACCTGTACAAATGTTTCAGGGACTTGAGAAAGAAGGCAAGGGAATCGGGCAGTCCGGAAAAAGTGTTGGAGTATCTGAAAAAGAGGCAGAATGTCTGCCTGGATACGTTGCTCAGGCAGGACATCGCAGCCCGCAGTACCAGCCCGATGGCGAACATGGCGCACACGCTGCGGCTCGAATGCGTCCAGCAGCTCGTGGAGGATTACGGGCATTTCATCCGGATACTCGCCGACACGCTACGGCAGCAGGAGACGCAGCGGGACATTCGGACACTGCGGGAAAGGGAAAACCGAAGAGGGCCAAAGCTATAGGCACCTTCCGCTCCCGGGTGATCACGAAGATGAGAATAAAGTTAAATTGTTGGTAATATGAGTTATATCATTATGAAGACGAGGAAATTACGCCTTATTTTGTTCTTTTAAAAAAACTGTATATGAAGATTGTGGAACATAGTGTAAGACGCTGGGAGTCCTACCCGGGAGCGGACACGGAAACCTGCCTGTGGGAAGCCGGCGTAGAGCATGAAGGCGAATATTACGAGGCGGATGGAAGCAAGGGAGGTCGGCGCTGACAAAATGTATTATATGGGATATATCAGGAATACCCGGTGCATAAAGGCGTATTTCAGTGACGGCTGGCTGGGCTTCGGCTTTTCCGATATACGTGGCACGTGCAAGTATATCCTGAAGTCGATGCGGAAAGTGATCCGGGGGGACTACAGTTCCATCAAGGGAGCGGGCCATTCGGTAGACATGCCTTGATAAATAAAACAGGGCCGGGACGGAGA
>OHOQ01000773.1_pt1 | contig 13351 bp, 9 predicted proteins | sample 1569881 | NCBI WGS metagenome assembly OHOQ01 (sample SAMEA3879596, study PRJEB24766) | human gut metagenome | biome: human-associated habitat; feature: feces | place: USA | collected 1985/1987 | reverse complement strand
ACTAATTGACGACCGGCTTATTATAGAGCTAAAAAGCGTGGAAGCGCTACTTCCGGTACATTCTGCCCAAATCCTGACTTATATGAAATTGAGTAATATTAAGTACGGACTATTATTAAACTTCAACGTTGCAAGCCTCAAATACGGCATCAAACGTTTCATATTATAAACTAATTAAACTCTGTGACCTCTGCGTCCTCTGTGGTGAACCTATGATACAAGAATACCAACTACGAATCCTCCCTGAAATTGCCGCCAACGAGCAGCAACTCAAGACATACCTTTCTCAGGAGAAAGGGCTGAACCTGCGTGATATAACCTCTCTCCGCATACTGAAACGGAGCATAGACGCCCGGCAACGCACCATCTTCGTCAACCTGAAAGTGCGGGTATACCTCAATGAAATGCCGACGGATGATGAATACGAACGTACTATATATAATAAGGTGGAAAACAAGCCACAGGTAATTGTTGTGGGCGCCGGACCCGGCGGATTGTTTGCCGCACTGCGACTGATAGAACTGGGGCTGCGTCCCGTCGTCGTAGAGCGTGGCAAAGATGTACGCGAGCGCAAGAAGGACCTGGCACAAATCAGCCGGGAGCACCGGGTAGACCCGGAGTCGAACTATAGTTTCGGTGAAGGGGGAGCAGGCGCTTACTCGGACGGGAAACTATATACCCGGAGCAAAAAGCGGGGAAACGTGGACAAGATACTGAACGTATTTTGCCAGCACGGGGCTTCCACCGCCATCCTGGTGGACGCCCATCCGCACATCGGTACGGATAAACTGCCACGGGTGATAGAGAACATGCGTCATACGATTATCGAATGTGGCGGTGAGGTGCACTTCGAAACCCGGATGGACGCACTGATCATCGAGAAGGGGGAGGTGAAAGGCATTGAAACCCAGACGGGCAAGACATTCCTCGGACCCGTCATTCTGGCGACAGGGCACTCGGCACGGGATGTATACCGATGGCTGGCGGCCAACAAGGTGCCCATCGAGGCGAAAGGCATTGCCGTCGGGGTACGCCTGGAACATCCGGCAGGACTGATAGACCAGATCCAATACCACAACCGGAACGGGAGAGGGAAATACCTGCCGGCAGCCGAATACAGTTTCGTCACACAGGTGGAAGGCCGGGGGGTATACAGCTTCTGCATGTGTCCGGGAGGATTTATCGTACCTGCCGCCAGCGGGCCGGAGCAGGTGGTGGTCAATGGAATGTCGCCCTCCAACCGTGGCTCCCGGTGGAGCAACTCGGGCATGGTGGTGGAGATACAGCCGGAAGACATCATGAACGACGAACGGTTAACGATGAACGATGAAGCAGAAGGGAGCCATCCCGAGCTGGCGGTGCTGCGCTTTCAGGAAGAGCTGGAGCGCCAGTGCTGGCTGCAAGGAGGCAGACGACAGACGGCTCCCGCCCAGCGCATGGCAGACTTCACACGCAGGAAGCTGAGTTACGACTTACCGGAATCGTCGTACAGCCCGGGGCTTATCTCTTCTCCGCTGCACTTCTGGATGCCGGAGTTCATCACCGGCCGGCTGTCACAGGGTTTCCAGCAGTTCGGACGCAGCAGCCACGGATTCCTCACCAACGAGGCGGTGATGATAGGCGTAGAGACACGGACTTCATCGCCGGTACGCATCGTGCGGGACAAGGATACATTGCAGCACATCACCCTGCGCGGACTCTTCCCGTGCGGTGAAGGGGCCGGTTATGCGGGGGGCATCGTCTCGGCAGGAATCGATGGAGAACGATGCGCAGAAGCAGTAGCACAATTTATGAATCAATAGGACTTATGATGAATCACCAACCCGAAATAGCCATCGTAGAGGCGAACACCCTCACCAGCCTGGGACTGAAAACAATCCTGGAGAGGATGATCCCCATGGCAGTCATCCGCACGTTTCCCGGTTTCGGCGAACTGATGGACGACACGCCGGACATGTACGCTCATTACTTTATCTCCGCACAGATATATGTGGAGCATAATGCTTTCTTCCTCCCCCGGAAACGGAAAACCATCGTACTGGCGGGAGACAGTCACCAATTCCAGCTTTCGGGCGTCCCGATACTCAACATCTACCAGACGGAAGAAGGGTTGGTGAAGGACATCCTGAAACTCCACCAACACGCGCACCACGACGGTTATCCGGTGAAGGGCATGCCTCCTGCCCCGCCTGCCGCCACCGGACACGAGCTTTCGGCACGCGAGATCGAGGTGCTGGTGCTGATCACCAAAGGGCTGATCAACAAAGAAATCGCCGACAAGCTGAATATCAGCCTCACTACGGTGATCACACACCGGAAGAACATCACCGAGAAGTTGGGCATCAAGTCGGTCTCCGGGCTGACCATCTACGCGGTGATGAACGGATACGTGGAGGCGGACAGGATATAAACCGGGAATTCACCACAGAGGACACAGAGGGCACAGAGGATATTTTGAGTTATCGATTGCGCTGTGGGCGCTGTCCGCCTTGTCCGCTCTGTGTATCCTATATGCACTACCCTATATTCACCATATACCTTACTCTGTGCCCTCTATGTCCTCTGTGGTGAATCTCTGTGGTGAATCCGATATATCCTAATAAATGAGGATTGCCGTTTAACATTTTTTGCTGCATCTTTGCAAACGAATCAATGAAAAGATACAGTAAATGAAGAAAAACAGCATTCTTATTGCTCTTGCCCTCTTTTCGGCCAGCGGAACATGGGCCGGGGAGCTGCCGAAGGACACACTGAAGGTGATAGACGTAGAAGAAATCGTAGTCATCGCCGCTCCGAAAGAAAACCGCAAACTACGGGAGCTGCCGACCGCGGTCACCATGCTCTCGCAGCAGGATATGCAGGCCAACCAGGTAAATTCCATCAAAAGCCTGACTGCCCTTGTGCCGAATATCTTCATACCGGACTATGGTTCCAGGCTGACTTCTGCCATCTATATCCGCGGAATCGGCTCACGCATCAACACGCCTTCCGTGGGGTTGTATGTGGACAACGTACCTTATATCGACAAATCGGCGTTCGACTTCAACTACGCCGACATCGAACGCATCGACGTGCTGCGCGGCCCTCAGGGGACCCTCTACGGGCGCAACACCATGGGCGGACTGATCAAGGTGCACACCAAATCGCCTTTCAGCTATCAGGGCACCGACCTCCGTCTGGGTGCCGGAAGTTACAACAATTACAACGCTTCGGTGACCCACTACCATCGTGTATCGGATCAATTCGCTTTTTCAACGGGCGGATTCTACGAATACGGCGGCGGATTTTTCAAGAATGCCTACCTTAACAAAAGGATAGACAAGAGCCAGGCAGCAGGCGGACGGTTCCGCGGCATTTACCTGCCCGGCGAGAACCTGAAGCTGGACCTGAACATCAGCTACGAGTACAGCCACGAAGGGGGATATCCGTACTTCTACACAGGAAGAGTGGACCCGGCGGAAAGAGAGGACGATCCGCGAAAAGAACGAATCGGCAAGATCTCGTACAACGACGAGAGCACCTACCGCCGCGGGCTGCTGAATGCGGGAGTCAACATAGAGTACCAGGCGCAGAAGTTCATCTTGAGCGCCGTAACCGGATTCCAGAACCTGAACGACCGCATGTTTCTCGACCAGGACTTCACGGAGAAGAACCTGTTCAACCTGATTCAGAAGCAGAAGCTGAACACCCTCTCGGAGGAAGTGATGCTGAAATCGAAACCGGGAAGCAACTGGCAATGGACTACGGGCGCCTTCGGTTTCTATCAGTGGCTGAACACGGACGGACCGGTGATATTTAAAGAAGACGGGGTAAAAGAGGTGATAGAGGGAGGCGCCAACAAGGCCTTCGCCAACTTAGGCCCCAAAGCCCCCCGGATGGCGCTGACGGTGAACAACCCGACACTCCGCGTCAGCGGCAACTTTGACACTCCGATACTGAGCGGAGCGATCTACCACCAGTCTACATTCAACAACCTCTTCACCGAAGGGCTCTCCTTTACCGCCGGCCTGCGCCTGGACTATGAAAAGATATCGATGACGTACAACTCCGTCAGCGACCCGATGGACTTTGATTTCAGCATCAGCATGCCGCCCATGCTGAACCTGAAGGACCAGCACATGAAGGCTCCGGCATCCTTCAAAGGCAAGCTGAAGAACGATTACCTGCAATTGCTCCCCAAATTCGCCCTGCAATATGAATGGCAGAAAGGGAACAGCGTCTATGCCACGGTTTCACGCGGCTATCGTTCGGGAGGATACAACGTGCAGATGTTCTCCGACCTGGTGCAGAGCGAACTGAAGAACTCGATGAAAACCGCCATGATGGAAAGCGACGTGTTCAAGAAATACGCCGGGATGATCGGCCAGATGATGCCCGAAGAGAAGATCGACGTGAAGGCATCGACCACGTATAAGCCCGAATACTCGTGGAACTACGAAGCGGGCGCGCACCTCACCCTGTGGGAAGGCCGTCTCTGGGCCGACCTCGCCGCCTATTATATGGATACGCGCGACCAGCAGATAGCGCAGTTTGCCGAAAGCGGACTGGGACGCATCACCATCAATGCCGGCAAGAGCCGAAGTTATGGCGCCGAAGTCGCCCTGCGCAGCAGCCTGACAGACGCGCTCAGCCTGAACGCTAACTACGGATATACGTATGCCACGTTCACCGATTACGTCGTCCGCCAGAAAACGGAGGACGGCAGCCTGCAAGAAAAAGAGAACTATAACGGCAACTACGTGCCTTTCGTCCCCAAACACACGCTCAACGTGGGCGCGCAATACATCTTCCGCATCGCTCCCCGCCACTGGCTGGACCGGGTACAGGTGAACTTGAACTACAACGGTGTCGGACGGATCTACTGGACGGAGCAGAACAACGTCAGCCAGTCGTTCTACGGAACCCTGAACGGACGTGTCAGCCTGGAGAAGGGAAACGGACAGATCGGATTCTGGGTACGCAACATACTGGATAAGGAATATGCCGCGTTCTATTTCGAATCAATGGGCAACGGATTCATGCAAAAAGGCCGTCCGGTGCACTTCGGGGTAGACGTGCGCTGCCGGTTCTGACGCCGAAGCCTGCGCCTCCGGAAGGACGCCCGAAGGGGGCGGTGCACCGTAATTTTGGCTGTTCTCACCACAGAGGACACAGAGGACACAGAGTTTTAATTCCGCTCGCCCTTGGAGGGTGGAGGACAGAGAAAAGAGAGAGAGAAAAACTCCTCTGTGTCCTCTGTGTCCTCTGTGGTGAGAAGATCTTATTCGTTGATCGCCCCGCAATGCGGGCATACCCCCTTCTCCCGGAGTTTCTGCCCACAGTTTCCGCACCGGTATTTATAGCCGGAATTCCTACGCACCTTCTTCACAAAAAGCCAGATGAAGCAAGCTAAAAACAGGTAACCGATATAAATGTGCGTGGTCAGGATGAAGAAGAAGTAGCAGAAGATGCAGCAAGACATCAGCCCCAGCAAATAGAAAACGGCGGCGGCAGGAGTGAGCTGGTGGAACAAATCGTCGAGCACGGCCAGCGTGACGACAATAAACAACCAGATGCTCAGCAGAAAAACCGAAAGGATGAAAGGCACCTTGAACGGCGAAAGGGTGGGATTAAAGTAGAAATGCTCCCAGGTATCGGGGACAAACACCTGCATCGTCTCGTAAACCGTAGCACTGAACGCCATCAGCAGACAGAGGAAAAGGGGATAGACGCTGTCGATATCATTGAAGTAAACCATCTGCAACTGCTTCTTCATGAAAGCACGGAGCAGGTAGGCCCCGACAAAGAGGGCGAAAATGATGACGAAATACGAAGCGTGAGTATTGCTGAAAAGGTAGATAAACTGCGAAATACTATCGGTGGGCACGAAGGAGCGCACCAAATCACGGTTGCGCACCCACCCCTGGACGTCCTGCGAGTGGGCCAGCTTCACCCATACGCTGTCCACGCTGTCCTGCGGATGAATGGAGAACTCTGCCACGACCACCCGGTCACCCTTGTTCAGACTGACATAGGCATCCTTCACCGGAAGATATTCCAACCGGACGGAGTCGTCCAGCACCTCCAGATTCGTGTTCCAGGTATAATGGTACCGGAAAAGATAAGCTAAAGAGTCCTTTGTTTTCTCCCCCAGCCCCTCGGCAGTGAGATCGGGCGGTGAATAATGGCAGGCCGCCAGCAGGAAAAAGCCTATCACAGCATAACACAGACGCGCGCAGAGCCCCTTCATTTTCATAAGGCACTCACTTTCATCTGGCAGTTCCGGCAGTCAAATTCCAGGCGGAAGCGTTTGCCGTCCGTCGATACCAGATAATAAGGTTCACGATACGGAGAGCGTTCCCGTTGATGAACCGGACACCAGCCCATGCTGTAGCGCAGGCAATGTTTGCAGAACATCAGCACCGCCTTCTCCACAGGCGTCTGTTCAAAAGCAGGAGCAATGCTTGCCACGCCATGCCCGGCATAAAAAGAGGCAGCCCGCGCATTCATCACATTTCCCAGATAGGTCAACGTCGTCTGCGGAAAAGCATGAGTCGTAGGCCTAAGCACCGCCAGCTCTCTCCGGTAGTTGATACGGCGGGCGGCAATCAGTTTCTCAATCGCCTGCCGGCGGAAATCGGCCAATACCGAAGCAGGCAGAAACCAGTTCTCCGAAAAAGAAACTTCGATCTTTCTCGCTTCGAAGGGCGTGTTTCCTAATTTAGAAAGTTGTGTCTTCAGGTTATCTGTCTGCGGAGTACGAGCCAGTTCTTTCTCACGGGGCAGAGCAAGCGTAACGCTGTTGTCATCTTCATCCGTCAGCGTCAGAGAGAAACCGAAGTTGTTGTCTGTCAGCAGTATGCTCACAGCCATCTTCCGCTCGGCTGATTTACGGGAAAGGATACGTTCAAACTCCTGGTCGAAGTTACGGTACAACACCGTTCGGGGCTTGATGCGGGGCATCTCCTGCGGATAGAGCTTATTGCCCTCCACACGGTTGATGCGGAAACCTTGCAGTTTGCCTTGCTCGTCAATGTAGCAAACACCGTCACCGTTATTGAACGACTTCAATCCCGCCACGGTCAGATAATTCCCCCTGGCCTCTTTCATCGTCCCCATCTCCTCTCCCAGCGACTTGGGGGTGTCGAACGAAAAAACATCCCTGGTGCGCCCGTGCAGGAAATAATGCGTAAAACCACGGCTGAAACTCTTGTCCAGCTGAGGCTTGAAAGCGTAACGGCAGCTGCCGGAAGAAGCACGCACATACTCCTTGCGGCGGGCAAGGATGGCATCCAGCTTCTGGCGGTAGGCGGCCGTCACGTTCTTTACATACGAAACGTCCTTCAACCGGCCTTCTATCTTGAAAGAAGAGGCACCGGCATCGAGCAGAGCCTCCAGCTCCTCACTTTGGTTGAGATCCTTGAGTGAAAGAAGATGTTTGTCCTTCGCAATCACCCGGTCGTTCGAATCGACCAGGCTGAACGGCAAACGACAGAACTGGGCACACTCACCCCGGTTGGCACTACGCCCGAAACAAGCCTGGCTGACGTAGCACTGCCCGCTATAACTTACACAGAGCGCTCCGTGCACAAAGATTTCCAGAGGCACGTCGGGACAAGCCTCGTGTATCTTGCCGATCTCCCGCAACGAAAGTTCACGCGCCAACACCACTTGGCGGAAGCCCGCATCGGCCAGAAATCTCACTTTCTCTGCCGTACGGTTATCCATCTGCGTGCTCGCATGCAACGGAATGGGCGGCAACTCCAGACCGGCGATTCCCATATCCTGCACAATAAGCGCATCCACTCCGACACGGTACAGGGCCCGGATCATCTCCTCCGTCTCCTTCAGTTCTTCATCTTTCAGGATCGTATTGACCGTAACATAAATCCGCACATTATACAAATGGGCATACTCCACCAAAGCGGCTATATCTTCCAATGAATTGACCGCTGCCGCACGGGCACCGAACTTCGGCGCACCGATATATACGGCATCCGCCCCATGATCGATGGCAGCCATGCCGCATTCCAGGTTTTTGGCCGGAGCCAGCAATTCTATCTTACGTTGTTTTATCATCTGATATCTTCAATATTATAAGGAGTCTCCTGATAGACGAAATAGTTCAGCCAGTTGGAGAACAACAGGTTGGCATGTCCGCGCCAACGCACCAGCGGCCCCTTGTCCGGATCATCATCTACATAATAATTGCGAGGAACCTCGATAGGCAGACCTTTCGACACATCCCGGCGGTATTCCGTGTCCAGTGTCAACGGCGAATATTCCGAGTGCCCCGTCACAAAGAACTCACGCCCACCGCGAGCCACCACCATATACACTCCCGAATCGTCCGACTCCGAAAGCAATGTCAGTTCAGGCACCTTTAGTATATCTTCTTTCCGCACTTCCGTATGCCGGCTATGGGGAACATAAAATTCATCATCGAACCCGCGGAAGATGGGATGCAACGGAAGCAACGTGCGATGTTTGAAAATGCCGAACATCTTCTTGTCCAGTGCATACTTGGGCACACCGTAATGATGGTACAGACCGGCCTGAGCGGCCCAGCATATATAGAGCGTAGAGGTGACATGGGTACGTGCCCAGTCAAATATCTCCGTTATTTCGTTCCAATAATTCACCTCCTCGAAATCCATCTGCTCTACCGGCGCACCGGTAATGATCATACCGTCGTACTTATCGTCCCTCATCTTGTCGAAGTCGGTATAAAATGTCTTCATGTGTTCTATCGGCGTGTTCTTCGAAGTGTGGCTCTTTATCTTCATAAAAGATATCTCCACCTGAAGCGGAGTGTTCGAGAGCAGACGCACCAAGTCTGTTTCTGTCGTAATCTTCAACGGCATCAGGTTGAGGATGACAATGCGTAGCGGGCGGATGTCCTGTTGTGTTGCGCGGGAGTTATCTATCACAAAGATATTCTCCTCTTTCAATAGTTCTATCGCAGGAAGCTTATCGGGTAAATTTAAAGGCATAATTGCATACGTATTTAATAATCAATGCAAAAATAGTGTTTTCCTTATTTAGAAGATATACAAATTAAAACATTTTAATCAAAATCGATACCAACTAATGATTAAAAACTCTATTTTTGTACCTACAAATTAGTACTAATAATTAAAATATCAAACAAAATGGCTTACGTAATTAGTGATGATTGTATTGCTTGCGGAACTTGTATTGACGAGTGTCCGGTTGGCGCTATCTCTGAAGGTGATATTTATTCAATTGATCCTGAGCAGTGTACAGACTGTGGTACTTGCGCAGATGTATGTCCTTCTGAAGCAATTCACCCAGCTGAATAATACAATCCCCCAAAACAAGATAAAGGCTGCTTTCCTGATGGAAAGCGGCCTTTATTGATTTTTACCCCTACCCGGCTATTGAAACCGGATACTCTTAAAAAGAAAGAAGGATGTATCTTTTCACCGATACATCCTTCTCCTTTATCTGATTGGCAGAGTCTTATTTCAGCTTAGCCAATGCTTCTTTGATGCGACGGATCGCTTCAACTATATTTTCATCGCTGGTGGCATAGCTCATACGGATGCATTCCGGAGCACCGAACGAAGTACCGCCTACGCAAGCTACATGAGCATCCTCAAGCAGATACATCGCCAGATCATCCGAATTCTCAATCTTACGATCCCCAACGGATTTGCCAAAGAAAGAACTGCATTTAGGGAACAGGTAGAAAGCGCCTTCCGGCACATTCACCTCAAATCCCGGAACTTCTTTCGCCAACTTCACAATCAGGTTACGACGACGTTCGAAAGCCTTACGCATCTCTTCCACCGGAGCCTGAGAACCTGTATAAGCAGCCTCAGCAGCCTTCTGAGAAACTGAGCAAGGACCCGAAGTATACTGTCCCTGAAGTTTATTGCAGGCTTTCACAATCCATTCCGGACCGGCAATGAAACCAATTCTCCATCCGGTCATCGCATATGCTTTTGACACACCGTTTACAATCACCGTACGTTCTTTCATCTCGGGGAACTGAGCGATACTCTGGTGTTTTCCGATATAATTGATGTGCTCATAAATCTCGTCGGCAATGACGATAACCTGCGGATACTTAGCCAATACGGCAGCCAGACCGGCCAACTCTTCTTTGCTGTAGACAGAACCGGTCGGATTAGACGGTGAGCAAAGAATCAAAGCTTTGGTCTTCGGAGTGATGGCAGCTTCCAGTTGGGCAGGAGTGATTTTGAAATCCTGTTCGATACCGGCAGTTACAATCACCGGAGTACCTTCGGCCAGTTTCACCATTTCCGGATAGCTTACCCAGTAAGGAGCAGGCACAATCACCTCATCACCCGGATTTACCAGCACCATGATGGTGTTACATACAGATTGTTTTGCACCATTTGCACAAGAAATCTGAGCGGCTGTATATTCCAGACCGTTTTCTTTCTTCAGTTTCTCTACGATTGCATTGCGCAAAGCCGGGTAGCCCGGAACCGGAGAGTAGCGAGAGAAGTTGTCATCTACCGCTTTCTTGGCAGCTTCTTTGATGTGATCGGGAGTATTGAAGTCGGGTTCTCCCACACTGAGGTTAATTACATCAACACCCTGAGCTTTCAGCTCAGCGCTTTTTTGCGACATAGCAAGAGTCGCCGAAGGCGACAAGCTGTTCAAACGGTCTGATAGTTGGTTCATTTCGTATCTATTTTATTGTTGTTGAGTGAATTTGATTGCAAAATAAACTATAATATTTGATATATGAAAGCAAATAGACAGTTTACTTATTAAAATGAAGCGTATGCCCCATCCGCTCTTTCTTTGTCTTCAGATAACGTACATTATAAGGATTCGGTTTAACCTCTATTCCCACGTTCTCGGTAATCTCTAACCCATAGGCTTCCAGACCGATACGTTTCACCGGATTATTCGTCATCAACTTCATCTTTTTCACTCCGATCTCACGCAAAATCTGCGCACCGACCCCATAATCACGTTCGTCGGCATCAAAACCCAAATGGAGATTGGCATCTACCGTATCATATCCTTCTTCCTGGAGTTTATAAGCGGCAATCTTGTTCATCAAACCAATACCACGACCTTCTTGATTCATATAGACAATTACCCCTTTTCCGGCAGCTTCGATCATCTGCATAGCTTTATGAAGCTGCTCACCACATTCACAACGGCATGAACCGAAAATATCACCAGTCATACACGAAGAGTGCACACGTACCAGAATCGGTTCGTCTTTGTCCCACGTTCCTTTTATTAATGCAATGTGCTCCATCCCGTTCGATTTCTGACGGAAAGGTATCAGACGGAAATGTCCGAACTGCGTAGGCATATCCACTTCCACTCCTCTATCAACAATCGACTCCATCTGAAGACGGTATGCGATCAGGTCTTTGATGGAGATTATTTTCAATCCGAAACGACGGGCCACTTCCACCAATTGGGGCAGACGAGCCATGGTTCCGTCTTCATTGATGATTTCAATCAACGCGGCAGCAGGATACAAACCGGCAAGTTTAGCCAAATCGACACTCGCCTCAGTATGTCCAGCGCGACGAAGGACTCCACGCGAACGGGCACGCAGAGGATTGACATGCCCCGGACGTCCCAAATCGGAAGGTTTTGTCTTCGGATCGGCCAAAGCACGGATAGTCATAGCACGGTCGTGCATGGAAACTCCCGTCGTGCATCCCTCAAGTAAATCGACAGTAACCGTAAAGGGAGTCTCGTAAATTGAAGTATTGGATGACACCTGCATATCCAGTTCCAACTCGGCACAGCGTTCTTCCGTGATAGGAGCACAAAGTACGCCACGGCCATGAGTCAGCATGAAATTCACTTTTTCCGGAGTAATCTTTTCGGCAGCAATAATGAAATCACCTTCGTTTTCACGATCTTCATCATCTACCACAATTACGAAATTACCCTCTTTGAAGTCGGCTATCGCCTCTTCGATGGTATTCAGTCTTATTGGTTCCATACTCTTATATCTTAATTTTTGTTATTAATATCCTTTATTGTAAGTTCTACATCCCGGTTCAATGCAATTATCCGTTCCATATCCTTATTCAGACGTATACGGAAAGCCCAGATACGGAAATAGAAAAATAAACCGATAGGCATCAAAATTCCAATTGCCATATTAAGCCAATAATTATGGAACGGACGCACATGTGCGTTTACAGGGATAATCGGATATTTCTCCAGCTTCTGAAGCAATATCAACGAACGGGTATTGGACATCTCATCTACCAATGACTCCATACGGTTATTAATCGCAATGATCTCCTGATCCTGACCGGCAGTCATCCACAAACTAAAATAATTAGGAGCTTTAGACAACCGGTTCTTTTCCATATAGTTTTTACACTCCTCCGAAAGTGCATCCAGATCAGAGGGAAGGCGCCGATAATCCGGATCATGAATAATCACCTCCTTCTTTGACAGATGGCGGACACTGCGCACACCGAATACTCGCTTAAACCAAGCAATATAAACATCAGTATTCAATACCACAGAATCTTTATTCGATTTATAAGTCAGGAAATATCCCAGCGGAGCCAGAATGGCGGAACTCATCCACATCCCCATCCATACAATCCACTTCCCGTCTCGAGCCATTTTATAGCCTGTATTATCAATAATATAATAAATGATAAAGGTAAACACGGAAACAATAACCGGCATACCCAATCCACCTTTGCGGATAATACCTCCCAAAGGTGCGCCAATAAAGAAAAATAAGAGACAGGAAAGAGAAATTGTGATTTTCCGATGCCATTCTATTTTATGTCTTCGTATGCTAAGATCATTCTGAGCCATTGTAAAGCTCTTAAACCCCCAATCACTCGACAGATTCTCCGTACGGCCAACGGCTGAAGCTATGATCTTCTGCTTATTCATCAAGGTAGCAACTTTAAACAGACTATCCACATTGTAATCGCCAATGCGCGCTTCCTCCATCTTCAGGGTATCTTCCTTGGTCAGTCCGGCCGCAGTGCGATACGGCCCCTTACTTGCTTCAATGTAATACTGCCTGCCGATACTATCGGCCAATACAGTCATCGAGTCGATGGAAGCCTGTATTTTTATCATATCTTTGGTGGTAGACTGATTGCTCATAATACTGGCATCCGCCATATTAAAGTCTGAGTCAAACTCAATAATCGTATGTTTCTCTCTGAATGATTCACGACGATAAGGCACATTTTGGGACTTCATGCTTTGCGCTTTCAGATTCTCGAACAAGTCTCCACTATACAAATGTAACCAAAGATGTTGCTTATCCGCTGTCATCTCCAGACGCCCGGAATCCGCATAAATAATATGGGCATTCTCAAATCCGTCTTTCAAATTATAGATCAAGACATCATACAGC
>OHOQ01000767.1_pt1 | contig 13443 bp, 10 predicted proteins | sample 1569881 | NCBI WGS metagenome assembly OHOQ01 (sample SAMEA3879596, study PRJEB24766) | human gut metagenome | biome: human-associated habitat; feature: feces | place: USA | collected 1985/1987 | reverse complement strand
ACCAAATAAAGTGCATACCTTATTCCCAGAAGAAGTCCCGGCGAAAATGTGGCCGCTGCCGATCGGAGAGTTATTTATGGCAGGTCGTTCCAGTGTAGAGACAATGAAGAAGCTGGAAATCTATACGATCGGAGATCTGGCGAATACAGATCCGGCGATTCTGGAATTACATCTGAAAAGTCATGGAAGAAAGTTATGGGAATTTGCCAACGGGCTCGATGATTCGGAAGTAGAAAGCGTCCGGGCAGAAGCAAAAGGAGTCGGTAATTCTACGACACTGCCAAAAGATCTGACAACAGAGGAAGAGGCAGTGCCGGTGTTAAAAGATCTGGCTGCAAGCGTGGGACAGCGCCTGAGAAAAGCAGGACAGAAAGCCGGAATGGTGAGTGTAGAGATTAAATACCATACATTTAACCAGGTATCTCACCAGAAACAGATGGAGAGACAAACGAATCAGGATATGGATATTTATCAGACATCCATCGACCTGTTCCGTGAATTGTGGAGCGGGGAACCTATCAGGCTTTTGGGAATCCGGACGTCCAAATTATCGGAAGAAAGCGAACCGGAGCAGCTGAGCCTTTTTGATATGAAGTTTGAATCTGAGGAGACGAGGAAGAAAAAGAAGAACTTAAAAGAGGCATTAAAGAAATTAGAAGGAAAATACGGGGATGGGATTGTGAAAAAAGGATGGTAGCAATCCCATCCCCGTATTTATTTTAAAAACTACAGATAACAGTTTCGTTCTGAACAACATCCTGCCCGGTAAAGAATCTGACATCCGGGAAGTCTTCGCAATTCGTAAGAACAAAGACGCATGCCGTGTCAAATCCCTCTGATTCAATAAAGGATTTATCAAATTTTAAAAGTTTTGTTCCTGGTTTTACTTTCTGTCCCTCTTTTACAAGGATTTTGAAGCCTTTACCATTCAGACTCACGGTATCTAATCCGACGTGAATCAGAATTTCAGCTCCGTTTGCTAATGTCATGCCGACCGCATGATTTGACCCTTCGGCAACCATAGAGATAGTTCCGGCGCAAGGTGCACAGATAAGTTCCCCGGAAGGAATGATTGCAAGTCCGTCACCTAATGTTTTTGCAGAAAATACAGGATCATTTACTTCTGTGATCGGAATTGTATTTCCTGATATAAATGCGTATACATCGTTTCCGGTATCTTTTGATTTTCTTTTAAATAAACTCATGATTTTACCTCCATCTGATAAATAAGTGTGCTGTATTCTTTGATCGTTCCATCGTATTTCCCAAACAAGATCTGTGCATGCCCGGGCAGTGTGAATGGGATTGGTGAATCGGTATAGTTTTGGGCAAAGATGAATTCCTGGCGGCCGCTGCTTCTGCTGGATACCTCAATGCCTTCTGGAATGTGATCCATGATGACCGGGAGCTCCTGTTCCTGGATGATCTGTCTGTAAAAATCATAATAAAACGTATCTTCGGCGTCTGCACAAAGATAAAAAGCAAGGCCATCTCCATATTTGTGAACAGTTAATGCAGGGTACCCGGCATAGAAATTATCGGCATACTGCATAAGAGGAACAGCGCCTTTTAATTGTACAAGATCACACAGATGTGTACAGAGATAGGTGGCAGGCAACGTCATAAAATTATTGCTGGCAGGAACCATATGGTTACATTGATTATCATATAATCCATCGATCTCTTCACTGCGGATACCAAGTACATCGATAAGATGATGCGGGGTTCCGCCAAGGTGGCAGAGATCGGTTTCATTTACGATGCCGCTCCAGTAAGTCATGATAAGAATGCCGCCGTTTTGTACAAATGTTCTTAATTTTTGTTCAATGCCAGAACGGAACATATAAAGCATGGGAGCAGCAATGATCTGATAGTCGGTCAGATCCTGATCCATATTGATAATATCGGTGTTCAGGCCGTTCTTACGGAATGCCTGATAAGATTTCAGAGCAGCTTCATGATAAAAAAGTCCCTCATTTCTTGGCCCTTTGGCATCTTCCATAGCCCAGCGGCTTTCCATATCATAGAGAACGGCAGCAGGTGCATGCACGGAAGAGGCCGGGACGTCGGCAGCGGTTAAAGTTTGTAATGCGATACCGGTATCTGTTACCTCTCGGAAAATGCGGGTGTCATCTCCGCCGTAATGATCTATCACGGCACCGTGGAACTTTTCAAAACTTCCGCGGCTTGCGCGGATCTGAAAGAATTGTGCGCTGTCTGAACCATGTGCAATTGCCTGCAGGCTTGCATTCATAAGAAGCCCCGGATGTTTGGCTTTACTTACTTTCTGCCAATTTGGACTTGCTGGGCAGGATTCCATAAGAAGGAATGGCTGCTGCTTCATACTTCGCATCAGATCATGCTGGAAGGCGGTATCGTATGCGGTATGGATATCGGAATCTTTATGCCAGGCCGGATAGCTGTCCCAGGAGATATAGTCTACGTGCTGGGCAAGCCGGTAATAATTCAGTCCTTTATAATCATCCATAAAATTCACGACCGTCGGCTGCATGGCACCGGCATCACGAAGAGCAGTGATTTCGTGACACATAAAATCTGTAGTCTGTTCTGTGACGAAACGTTTCCAGTCGAGATTCAGGCCATGAAGTCCTTTGTCGCCGATGGAAGACGGACTTTCTATCTGGTCAAATGAATTGTAAGTGTGACTCCAGAAGGTAGTCCACCAGGCGTGATTTAAAGCATCTATTGTATGATATTTCTTTTTTAACCAGACACGAAATGCCTTCTGACACAATGGACAGTGACACTCGTCGCGGTATTCATTGGAAATGTGCCACATGATAACGGCAGGGTGATTCCGAAACGTTTCCGCGAGTTTCCGGTTGATTTTCCGTACCTTTTCTCTGTAAACAGGAGAAGTATAACAATGGTTATGTCTTTCGCAGTAGTGGTAACGGACACGGTCTTCGCGGACCCGGAGAACTTCTGGATATTTTTCGGCAAGCCAGCGTGGGCGTGCTCCGGACGGAGTTGCGAGAATGACTTGAATCCCGTTTTCGTATAGACGATTAATCGTATCAATCAGCCATTGAAAATGATAATGGTCTTCCTCTGGCTCTAGTACGGACCAGGAAAATACTCCCAAAGTTACCGTATTGATCCGGGCTTTTTTCATAAGTACAATATCTTTTTCTAATATATCCGGGCGGTCCAGCCATTGTTCCGGGTTGTAGTCACCGCCGTAGATAAATCCTTTTCTTAAAATGTTCATAAATATATACCTTTGTGTCCTTTCTGCTACTAAGAGTTTAAATGCTTTCCTGCGGAAGGACAAGAAGGGAAGCGTTCACATTTTTGCACAACCGCATGGCAAAAACACGGCTTTTTTTCGAATGAAAAGTGGGGTAGTATAACGATATCAGATCGATGCAGATCAGAAAGGAGCAAGAATATGGGAATGAGACCAAATTATCATATCTCACCGAAACATGGATTTTTGAATGATCCAAATGGTCTGGCACAGTTTCAGGGAAAGTATCATGTATTTTATCAATGGCTTCCGGATGTTGTACCGCAGGGAAATAAGATCTGGCGGCATTGTGTGTCAGAAGATCTGATTCACTGGTCGGATCAGGGATGTGGGCTGAAACCGGAAGAGTGGTATGAAAAGAATGGATGTTATTCTGGTTCTGGAATTACAGAAGGAGATAGCTATTATCTGTTTTACACAGGAAATGTGAGAGATTCCGAAGGCGGCAGGGAAACTTATCAGTGTCTGGCAAGTTCTTCGGATGGAGTGAACTTTCATAAGGAAGGGCCTGTGGTATATCTTCCGGAAGGCTATACACCACATTTCAGAGATCCAAAAGTATGGAAGAAGAATGGCCGCTGGTGGATGGTTGTCGGAGCACAGACAAAAGAGCTGAAAGGAAATGTAGCTTTATTTGTTTCGGATGATTTGAAAAAATGGCAGTGGAAAGGCAATATGCTGGATTCTTCCATGGATTGGGGGTATATGTGTGAATGCCCGGATCTGGCAGACATGGGAGAAAGACAATTCCTTATTGTGAGCCGTCAGAAAGAAGACGGATGCAAAGGGATGGTATTTGCCGGAATAATGGATTATGAACAGGGAAGATTCCATATAAGTGAAGACACAGGTGTACTTCTGGATGAGGGATTCGATTTCTATGCGCCACAGACATTTACTGATGAAAGTGGACGACGCCTTTTGATGGGATGGATCGGAGCAGGAGAGATTGAATATCAGATGAGTCAGCCGACCGTAAAAGAAGGCTGGCTGCATGTGCTTACGATACCGCGGGAAGTATATGTGAAGAACGACCGGCTGTATCAGAAGCCGGCAGAAGAATTAAAACATCTGAGAAAGAACGAAGAAAGCATTTGTGGAACCGGAGAGATTGCAATCGACAGACACTCAAAGTGCATGGAGATATTGGCAGAGGGTCTGGAAAATCAGACGATCACATTTGATTTTGGTAAGGTGATCAAGTTCTTATATAAGAAAGAATCGGGAAATCTGCTTGTTTTCAGAAAGAAGTGGAATGGAGAAGGATATGATGAGAAAGAGATCCATCTGGATAAACTGGAAGATTTCAGAATCTATCTGGATCAGTCTACGGCAGAGATATTCCTGAATCAGGGTGAAAAAGTACTGACTATGAAGTCGTATTTCACAGAGGATACGTTGATCCATATGAATTCTGAACTGCAGATAAAAGTGAAAACATGGTTATTGGAGGAAGAATGATGGCAAAAGAGACAGATTATAAAGCAGTTGCACAGCAGATCATCGAAGTTGTCGGTGGACCTGAGAATATCATTTCTGTTGCGCACTGTGCGACAAGATTACGCCTGATTGTAAAAACAGGGAAATCATTGATGACAAACAGGTAGAAGCAATTGATATTGTAAAAGGATGCTTTTTCACGGCTGGACAGTATCAGATTATTCTTGGAACAGGTATTGTAAATAAAGTATATGATGAAGTAATGAAACTTGGAATTGAAGGTTCCTCTAAGAATGAACAGGCAGCCGCTGCCGCAAAACGAGGAAATAAATTACAGCAGTTGGTCCGTGTGTTCGCAGATGTATTCGTTCCGATCATTCCGGTAATGGTTGCAACAGGACTTTTCATGGGACTGAGGGGATTCCTGACACAGGATGCACTGCTTGCATTCTTTGGAACTTCAGCAGATGCGATTCCAAAACAGTTCCTGGAATTTACACAGATTTTAACTGATACAGCGTTTGGTTTTCTGCCTGTACTGGTATGCTGGTCTGCATTCAAAAAGTTCGGTGGCTCTCCGGTACTTGGTATTGTAATTGGATTGATGCTTGTAAGCAGTATTTTGCCAACTTCATGGGATGTGGCTCAGGGAAATGCAAAACCACTGATCTTCTTTGGATTTATTAAAGTCAATGGATATCAGAGTTCTGTATTACCGGCATTCATTGTTGGTTTCTTAGGCTCTAAGATTGAACAATGGCTGCATGATCATGTGATCAATGCACTGGATCTGATCGTGACACCATTTGTTACAGTGCTTCTATCACTTTGCCTGGGACTTTTTATTGTCGGACCAATTTTCCATTCGGTTGAAGTAGGTCTGGTAAGTATCGTGGCTGCATTGTTCAGCCTTCCGTTCGGAATTGGCGGATTTATCTGGGGAGCACTTTGCCAGGTAATTGTTGTAACCGGTGTACATCATGCGTTGAATCTTGTTGAGATTGAGATGCTTGCAAAAACAAAATGGAATCCGGTAAACCCGGTAGGTTCTTGCGGTATTGTAGCACAGGCAGGAGCAGCAATGGCAGTTGCAGTAAGAACAAAATCAACAAAAATGAAATCCTTAGGTTATCCTTCTGCAATCTCTGCATTACTTGGAATTACAGAGCCTGCAGTATTTGGTGTAAACTTAAGACTGGTACAGCCTTTTGTATGTGCATGTATCGGTGGTGGCGTCGGAGGATGGATCGCAGCACTTCTCGGACTGAAAGGAACAGGAATGTCTATCACTGGTATTCCGGGAATGCTTTTATATCTGAATAAACAGATGCCGCTTTACATTCTGGTAAATGTAATTGCATTCGCCGTTGCATTTGTACTTACATATTTCTTCGGAATGAAACAGGATGTTGCAGAAGCAGAATAAAAAATGAAGACAGAATTATAAGGAAGAGTAAAATGGACAGGAATCAAATAAAAGTTCTTATCCGGCAGATGACTCTTGAAGAAAAAGCCGGGCAGGTAACGCAATTACCTTCCCGGTATTTTGCAATTCAGGGAAGTCAGCTGACCGGAACAGAGACAAAGCTTGGGATCAGTGAAGAAAAGAAGTGGCTGTGTGGGAGCATCTTGGGAAAACTTGATGCGGTATCTATGAGAAATATCCAGAAGGAGAATCTGGAAAGAAGCAGATTACAGATTCCGCTGATGTTTATGACGGATATTGTACATGGGTATCAGACAATATTTCCGGTACCGTTGGCTATGGCAGGATCATTTGACCCGGGAATGGTCCGGGAATGTGCCAGAATATCTGCGAAAGAAGGAAGTGCCGCAGGATATCAAGTGACATTTTCCCCGATGGTAGATGTCGTAAGAGATCCGAGATGGGGACGCGTGATGGAAAGCTTTGGGGAAGATAGTAAATTAAATTGTGACTTTGGAAAAGCGATGGTAGAAGGATACCAGGGGGAAAATCTGAAGGATCCGGACCGTCTGGCAGCATGTGTGAAACATTTTGCAGCATATGGTGCGGCAGAAGGAGGAAGAGATTATAATACTTCCGATGTATCAGAATTCCGTCTGAGAAATAAATATTTTCCTCCGTTCAAGGCCTGTATTGATGCAGGAGTTAAATTGGTAATGGCAGCATTTGAAGCATTGAATGGAATTCCGGCGACGGCAAATCCATGGCTTTTGCAAGATATACTAAGAAAAGATCTTGAATTTGAGGGAACCGTGATCTCAGACTGGGGGGCGGTACTGGAACTGATCAAGCATGGTGTAGCAGAAGAGGAAGCAGAGGCCGGAAGACTTGCTCTGGAATCCGGGGTACAGATTGAGATGGCGACAGCAGCCATAGTAAAACACATAGAAGTATATGTTAAGAAATTTCCACATCTGGAAGCCATATTAGATGAAGCGGTGGAAAAAGTCCTGATCTTGAAAAACGAACTGGGGTTATTTGAAGATCCATACCGCGGAGTTGATCCAGAGCGGGAAATGCGGGAACTTCGAAGTCCGGATAAAAAAAGGGCAGCATTCCATGCGGCCACAGAGTCGGCTGTACTATTGGAAAATAACGGAATTCTACCACTGACGAAAGAGACGCCGGTTATTCTGACCGGACCATATGCAGAAAGTAAAAATATTCTGGGTCCGTGGTCGGTTGACGGTATCGTAGAAGATGCCATAACAGTAAAAGACGGACTTATTTTAAAGGGCGGCCGGATAAAGGAAGTGATTCAGACTGCATATGAAGAAGTGACAGAACAAGATTCAGACCGTATCGTACAGACTGTAGCATCGGGAGATGTAGTAGTACTGGCACTTGGTGAACCAGAGCTATGGTCCGGTGAAGCAGGAAGCAGATCTGTGATCGAACTGCCGGAACATCAGATCAGCCTTTTGAAAAAACTTCATGAACATCAGATTCCGGTAGTAGTATTACTGTTTAATGGACGTCCATTGGACTTAAGAAAGGTGAAAGAATATGCAGATGCAGTTCTGGAAATGTGGTTTCCGGGAACGGAAGGCGGCAATGCAGCAGCAGCACTGCTGTATGGAGAAAAGAATCCTTCCGGAAAACTGGCGATGAGTTTTCCATATGGAAGCGGTCAGATCCCTGTGTCCTATGATATGGCTCCGACAGGACGCCCAAAAGCCGATCTGGTGCAGGAACCACGATATAAATCACAGTATCTGGATATACCGAATGAACCATTGTATTCATTTGGATATGGCTTGAGTTACACGGAATATGATGTACAGGTCAATGGAAAAATTGTCAGACAAGAACAGGAATACCTGGTACCTGTGAAGGTGACAAATCTTGGAAATATGACAGGAAAAACGGTAGTCCAGATTTATATCGGGAAGAAAAAATCTTTGGTCGCAAGGCCGGTGAAAGAACTTGTGGCTTATAAAAAAATTGAATTACAGCCGGGAAAGAGTAAAGAAATCGTTATTCCGATAGAAGAAAAGACACTGGAACGCTGGATACCGGAAAAGGGCTGGACAAAAGAAAAAGGGGAATATACAATATTGGTTAGTAATGACGGCCGGAACTTTCAGAGAATGGAACTGACGGTCGGATAAAAAATCAAAGTAGAAGAAACGAACCAGGGTGAGTAAATGTATAATAGAAAGATAAAGCTGATCAGGGCGTTGCTTGGACATGAAAGAATGTCGTCTGCCGAATTGATGGATAAATTAGATATCAGCCAGAGAACATTGCGAAACGAGGTAAAAGAAATTAATGAAATCCTGAGACAGGAGAATGTTGGAATTTATTCGTCTAATACTGGAGGGTATTATCTGAAAGCAGAAGAAAAACAAAATGTACAGAAGGTCCTGGATCGTATGATCAGGAAGAGTAAGAATGTAATATTGCCGGAGACGCCGGATGAAAGATTTTTATTTGGATTTACCACTTTGTTTTTTGAAAAGTGCCCGATTTCTATACAACGGACAGCAGAAAAATTATTTGTATCTAAAACAGCAATGCTGCAGACCAAGAAAGAAATACAGGATGCATGCAGATGGTACCATGGACTGACGATAGAGGTAAGCAGTAAGGGGTCAAGAATTACGGGTCCGGAAAAGATCCGCAGACATGCCCTGGCGGAGATCATGAACTATTATACGTATGGTGCGATATTGATGGAACGTGTGATCACGTTCCTGTTTGGAAGTGAAAAATATGAAGATTATATTGCACTATATAAAGCACTTCCGGCGATATTACAACAATACGGATATCGGTTAATAGATAAAGCAATCGAAGGGTTTGCCCTGGATATATTTGTCAGTCTTATGCGGAGAGAAAAAGGATTTGAACTGGAAGAAGATGCCGGAGATTATGAGACTTGGCCATGTGTAGAAGAAATATGCAGATTTCTTGAAAAAAAGGAATATGATATTCCAAAGCAGGAACGCAGTTATATGGCAGAGTGTCTGAGAGCAAAAAGAATATTGTACACACAGGGAAAAACGTATGAAGTTCCGGAAGAATATACAGAGATTACGAAAGAATTTCTTGAAATAGTTGACTGGAAATATCATACAGATTACAGAAATAATGAAGAATTATTCACGAGACTGTCTGTACACATCGGAAAGATGATAGAACGGATAGAACAGGGATATTTTGAGACAAATCCGACACTGGAAAATGTATTGGAATATTACGAACGAGAAGTGCGGATGGCAGAAGAACTGAACCAGATACTGCAGGAAAAATATCAATTTATAGCCAATGTACATGAGATCTGTTATGTTGCAATTTACTTAAAGGCATATGACTTCCAGAGATTAAAAGCCGTTATTTTATGTGACATTGGTGAAAGCTTTGCGGATAATATGGCAAGGCAGATTACAGATTACTGTGGTGAAAAGATACACATTCTGGAGAAGATGTCTCTGGCGGAGTACAGACTGGATCCGGTTCCGGTAGATCTGGTAATATCGGGTTCCAGAGTATATGGTGTAGAGTTTCCAAAAAAGACAAAAATTATATACGTGGATTACTTGTTGAAAGAAGAAAATCTGAAAGCGATCCAGGAGTATCTGATGAAAGAAGGAACAGATTATGATAAAGATGATTGCAACTGATCTGGATGGAACAATGTTGAAAAATGACTGGTCAGTATCCGGGATAAATGCTAAGGCAGTAGAAACCGCGCAGGGACAGGGAGTCAGGTGGATGACGGTAACCGGAAGATCTTACAGAGGTGCAATGCCGCTTATGCAACAGTATGGGATCAACTGTGGATATGTATTAATGAATGGGGCAGAATTTCGGGATGAAGAAGGAAGACTGATATTTGCGGAGGATATGGATCCTGAAAAGGCAGCAGAAGTGTGCAGAAAACTGGATGCAGAGGGGATAAAGTTCGAGATCAATACGGATCATGGGGATTATGCGACTACGAAAGAGATGAAATATGCAGATTTTCTGGAAGAGGGATGGCAGCAGATTTTTGAAAAGAAATACAAGATAAGAAAGATACTATGTTTCAGTAAAGATACAGAAAAGATAAAAAGACTTAAGCAGGAGATTTTTGAAGAGACAGGACTTAGCGTATTATCTTCATTTGCAGATAATATGGAGGTTACCGCACCAAAGGCTCAAAAGGGAATTATGCTGAAACAAGTTGCAGAATACTATGATATAAAGTCAGAAGAAGTGGTTGTATTCGGAGATGGATGGAATGATCTGTCAATGATAGATCAGTTCCCGGAATCCTATGCAATGAAGAATGGTATCAGAGAATTGAAAGAACGGGCAGCGCATATTACTGAATATACGAATGAGGAGTCAGGAGTGGGAAAGACCGTGTTGAAATTGCTGGGTAGGAAAAATCCTTGACAAAACTAATGAAATTTGATATAGTTATGAACATAAGAGCAGTTGCGAATTATATTTACATATAATTTGTGGCTGCTTTCTTTGTTTGTTTATAAATAAAGCGGACATCATCAAAAGACGTTGGTCGTGAGAGATATGTCCACAAAGATTAAAAAATAAATCTAGGAGGAATGGAAATGAAAAATGTAAATTGGAAAGAATTATTCATTGATATCCTTGTGGATATCGTAGCAGGTATGATCATCGCAGTTGGTATTTACAACTTTGCGCTGAATGCAGATTTCCCGGTAGCTGGATTTTCCGGTATCGCGATCATTCTGTATCACTTATTCGGATTGCCGGTTGGTGCCGGAACCATCATCTTGAATGTACCTGTTGCAATCTTCTGTTATAAATTTTTAGGAAAAGAATTTTTCTTAAAGTCCATGAAATCGATGATTATTTCATCATTACTGATGGACTACGTAGCACCACTGTTTCCGGTCTATGACGGAAGTAGACTGCTGGCAGCTCTGTGTATGGGCGTATTATGCGGAATCGGATATGCCATGATCTTCATGAGAGGTTCTTCAACAGGCGGACAGGACTTCATCAGCGTGGCGATCAAGAAAGTAAAACCACATATTACGCTTGGAATTATTACATTTGTCCTTGATATCTGTACGATCATTCTTGGCACAGCACTGGTATTCAAGGATATAGACGGCCTGATCTATGGTGTCGTCGTTACTTATCTGATGGCAATGGTAATGGATAGAATCATGTACGGTATCGATGAAGGTAAGATGACCCTGATCGTAACCGACAAAGGTGCTGAGATTGCAGAACAGATCGACGCCTACTCAGGAAGAGGATCTACAATCTTAAAAGGAATCGGAAGTTATTCAAAGAAAGACAAAGATGTCGTAATGTGCGCCTGCAATAACAAGCAGATGTATACCATTAAGAAGATGGTACATACCATCGATCCGAAAGCATTCACTATTATCGTAGAATCGAACGAAGTAGTAGGAGAAGGATTCAAAGAAGAACTTCCGGATATTGAATTGTAAAATAAGACAGTAAAAAATTAGAAGAGACATAAAAGAGCAAGAAGACCAGCCGATTACCGGCAGGTCTTCTTGCTTTAAAAAGAAAATCTTTACATTGCATACAATTTCACAAGCTCTGTAACAACATCCACACTCTTATCCATACCCTCAACTGTAATATGTTCGTAAGGACCGTGATAAGCATGTCCTCCTGTTCCGAGATTCGGGCAAGGCAGCCCCTTGAAGCTTAACTGACAGCCGTCTGTGCCGCCGCGGATCGGAAGTACAAGTGGTGCCACATCTGCATTCTCACACGCTTTTTTCGCATTGTCGATCAGGTGCATACAGGTAGCAATGATCTCTGCCATGTTGCGGTACTGCTCGGAAATTGTAAGCGCTACAGTGCCTTCGCCCCATTTTTCATTCATATCTTTCTCGATTAATTTCAAAGTTTTTTTCTTTGCTTCAAAGAGATCTTTGTCATGGTCTCTTACAATATAATGAAGCTCAGCTTCCGCAACTTCTCCGGACATGCTCATCAGATGATAGAATCCTTCATAACCTTCGGTCTGTTCCGGAGTTTCCATAGAGGGCAGCATCGCAATAAACTGATTAGCGACACGAATCGAGTTTATCATCTTATTCTTTGCATATCCCGGATGTACGTTACGTCCTTTAAAAGTAATCTTTGCAGCAGCAGCATTAAAGTTTTCAAATTCCAACTCTCCCACTTCACCACCATCCATGGTATACGCCCATTCACAGCCAAACTTCTCTACATCAAACTTATGGGCACCTTCACCGATTTCCTCATCCGGATTGAAACCGATACGAATCTTTCCATGTTTGATTTCGGGATGTTCTTTCAGATAAACGATTGCTGATACGATCTCGGCAATTCCCGCTTTATCATCCGCACCAAGCAGCGTCTTGCCGTTTGTTACAATCAAATCCTCTCCTTTATGATCGAGCAGTTCCGGAAATTGTGCAGGAGAAAGAATGATATTTTCTTCGGCACAAAGCACTATATCCGTCCCATCGTAGCCTTTTACAATACGTGGAGTTACATCTTTTCCTGTCATATCGGGACTTGTATCCATATGAGCGATAAACCCGATAGTGGGTACTTCTTTATTTATATTGGCAGGAAGTGTAGCAAAAAGATAGCCATGCTCATCCAAAGTAATATCTTCCAATCCCAAAGATTCCAACTCTTTTTTCAAGTATTCAGCAAAAATCATCTGCTTCGGAGTACTTGGAGTAAGCCCTGTCGATTCATCAGATTGTGTATCGAAGCTTACATACTTTAAAAATCTGTCTACTAAAGTCATATCTATTTTACGATTTAATGATTTGCAATTTACATTTTGATAGTTTATAGTGCCGTAAAGGTAAAAAAAGAGCCGTGAATTGACAAACAATTCACGGCTCTTTTTTCTCAGTATATTACTTATTGCTTATATTTCACACTTCACTTCAGAATTTTAATTCTCCGCCATTTCTTCTTTAAAAGTGACTGCTGCCATCAAAACAATGCGTACAAACCTTACATTTCGGCAATCCGATGGCTTCAATCAATGTTTCAAGTGTATTGAATTTCAATGAAGACAGTCCGAAGCGCTCGGCTATGATGTCAACCATCTTTTCATATTCAGGCGAACCTGTAGTAGCATATTTTTCCAGATTCTTATTTTCATCGCCTTCCAATTCCTTAATGATGCGGCGGGTAATTAATTCCAAAGCATTCTTTGAAGCAGAGAAACCCACAAACGGACAGGCGTAGATCAACGGAGGACAGGCGATACGCATATGCACCTCTTTTGCTCCATAAT
>OHOQ01000754.1_pt1 | contig 13556 bp, 15 predicted proteins | sample 1569881 | NCBI WGS metagenome assembly OHOQ01 (sample SAMEA3879596, study PRJEB24766) | human gut metagenome | biome: human-associated habitat; feature: feces | place: USA | collected 1985/1987 | reverse complement strand
TAAGTTGATTGAACCGCCGTGTACCGAACGGTACGCACGGTGGTGTGAGAGGTCGGGAAATTTAGTTAAATTTCCCTCCTACTCGATTTTGATAGTTTTATCTATTAATCAACCTGAGAAAAAGCAACTGTACCATTTACAATGGTATAATTTACCTCTGTGGCAGAATCCATGATGTTACCATCACTAATGACAAAGTCGCCGTCTTTTCCAACCTCAATACTTCCTACTCTGTCGGCAATGCCAAGGTGCTTTGCAGGGTGAATGGTAATGGCTTTTAATGCTTCAAAAGCATCCATGCCTGATTTTACGGCAAGCCCGGCACAAAGGGAAAGATACTGCTGTGGAATGACAGGAGCGTCTGTAATGATAGAAACCTGACAACCAGCCTTTGATAAAATGCCGGGTGTCTTGAAGGATTTATTTTTTAATTCATATTTGGTAGCGTGTCCAAAAGAAGGACCAACTGCAACCGGATAATTTTCTTTTGCCAGATCTTCTGCGATCAGAGCACCGTCTGTACAATGTTCAATAGTAAGTTTTACATCAAATTCTTTTGCAATGCGGATTGCTGTGAAAATGTCATCTGCTCTGTGGGCATGAGCCTTTAGAGGAATTTCCCTGCGCAGAACGGGAAGAAGGGCTTCTAATTTCATATCATAAGCAGGCTTTTTAGAAGGATCTTCTGCTGCAGCATCTAACTTCGCCTGATATTCTCTTGCTTTAAAAAGCATTTCACGAAGTTTGGAAGCAGTAGACATTCGTGAATAATTGTTTTTGTCTTTATAGCATCTTTTGGGATTTTCACCAAACGCACATTTCATGGCAACAGGAAACTTGACAATCATGTCATCTATTCTGTGGCCAAAGGGTTTCATGGCAACGAACATACCACCTAGAACATTAGAACTTCCAGGACCTGTACCTACACATGTTACACCGCCTTCCAGGGCAAGCTGTAAAGTCTCATCCTGTGGGTTGATGCCGTCAATGGCACGAAGCTGTGGAGTGAGGATGTCATTCATTTCATTATAATCCTGTCCTTCAAAACCAATGGCATATCCGTCCAATCCAAGATGACTGTGCGCATCTACCAGACCGGGATAAACGTTAAGTCCGGTAGCATCAATCACTGTCTCAGCGTCTTTGCAGCTGTTTGCAGGAAGAATCTGCGTAATTTTACCATTTTCTACTAAAATATCACCTACATAAGGAGTGGCTGATACAGCATCATGGATCAGTCCGTTTTTTATACAAAGCATAGTCATTTCCTCCGATTTTTATTATAGATTCAGGGAATTTTGTGTGTGCAAATCCCCCTAATACACTTTATTGTAGCACAAATGTTATGAAACCAGAATGAGGAAACTAACAATAAATAATTTGACTTTCTTGTTAAATATGCCATACTATGTCATATATAGAATGATATCCTTTGGACGTAAACAAAAATAAAATATGTCTAGGAGGATTCAAAATGAATTATGAAATTGTAGAACTGAAAGAGAAAACCATAGTAGGATTTGCCGGAAGAACGAGTAATGATGATCCGAAGATGGGCGCTGTCATCAGTGGGTTATGGCAGAAACTGTATACACCGGAGAATGTAAGTGGAACCAGGAACAGAGTCAATACTTATGCTATTGGTCTGTATTCGGATTATGAGAAAGAAGGCTATCCGATAAGAACGGTAAAAAATGAGGTATTGTATGGTAGCCAGATTGTTTCAGATCGTATATCTGTTAATGGAAAGAGACAGCATGACAGCGAAAGAATTAGCTGATAAGCTGGAAGTTTCGGTAAGAACGATAAATCGTGATATTGAAAAGCTGTCCGAAGCCAGAATACCAATATATGCAACCAGAGGCAGGGGAGGTGGAATTTCCCTGCTTTCTGATTTTGTATTAAATAAGAAAGTCCTGACGGAAGAAGAGAAAAGCAGCATTTTGTCCTCCATGAAAGTATTGGGAACGGTTGCCTATGATGATGAGAAACAGGCTCTTAGCCGCCTTGAAGATTTCTTTGGAGAGGTAGCACAGGACTGGATCGAGATAGAGCTGGACACCTGGAATGAAGGTAATTTTGACCGGGATAGATTTCGCCAGTTAAAAGGCGCAATTCTGTCGCATAAGAAGCTTTCCTTTGATTATATGAAAAAAGGAGTCCCGGAGTTTCGGACGATACGTCCCTGCAAGCTGGTATTTCGGGCGCAGGCGTGGTATTTGTATGGATTTTGTGAGAAAAGACAGGATTTTCGTTATTTTAAATTGCACAGGATGGCGCATCTTATTGTTTTGGAAGAGAGATTTGATCCCTTGGTTCTGCCAAAAGAAGAACCAAGACATTATCTTGTAAAGGAGCCTGCCTTTGCTGTGAAAATTCTGGTACAGAAATGTATGGCATATCGTATATATGATGAGCTGCCGGATTCTGCCATTATTGAGCGCAAGGAGGGGCTGGTCTGTACGATATCAAATGCCAGAGAGAGCTGGTTTTATGATTATATATTGTCTTATGGTCCTTATGCCAGGGTGATTGAGCCGGAAGAGATTCAGAATAAAGTACACACAATGATAAAGGAAATGAAGGAATTATATGATAAAGAATTATATCTTTGATATGGGTGTCCTGTGAGCGAGGTCTGATCAAACCAGACAGGCGGGCATTTGAAGATATGTTTTCTATGTTCAACCTGAAGCCACAGGAATGCTTTTTCATTGATGATACAGAGAAAAATGTAATCTCTTATTTTGACACACATTCCTATCAATGGTATACTTAACCTTATCTGATACAGTGCACATAAGCGCAAGAATAAGGGAGAGAAAAGTATGGACGAAATAGCAGTATTGATTCCCTGCTACAATGAGAGCAAAACAATAGAGAAGGTCGTAAAGGATTTTAAGGCAGCATTACCGGAAGCTGTTATATATGTATATGATAATAATTCTACAGATGGAACGGATGAGATTGCCAGAAAGGCGGGCGCTGTTGTTCGTTATGAATATCAGCAGGGTAAGGGCAACGTTATCCGAAGAATGTTTCGTGAAATAGATGCCAAGTGTTATGTGATGACAGATGGCGATGACACATATCCAGCAGATGAAGCCAGAAAGCTGTGTGATGCAGTATTACAGCGCAATGCAGATATGGTAGTAGGGGACAGACTGTCTTCTTCTTATTTTGAAGAGAATAAACGTCCTTTCCATAATATGGGAAACAGTCTTGTCCGTGCGTCGATCAATGCACTGTTCAAATCGGATATCCGGGATATTATGACGGGATATCGTGCATTCAGTTATCTCTTTGTAAAGTCTTTTCCGGTATTATCAAAAGGCTTTGAGATAGAGACAGAAATGAGCATCCATGCAATTGACAAGAATATGCGTGTGGAGAATGTCATCATCCAGTATCGTGACAGACCAGAGGGCAGTGTATCCAAATTGAACACCTATTCAGATGGTATGAAGGTTCTTATGACGATTGTCAAATTATATAAGAATTACAAGCCTTTTGGATTCTTTTCATGGATTGCGGTATTGCTGGCATTGATTGCAACACTGTTCCTGATACCGGTATTATGTGACTACGCAAGCAGCGGACTGGTTCTTAGATTCCCTACGCTGATCGTATGCTGTTTTGTGTATTTAAGTGCCATTCAGGCATTCTTCGCCGGATTGATGCTTTCTACTATGAAGCAGAAGAACATGCAGGATTATGAAATGAATCTGGTGAAGCTTCAGAACGTTTATGAGGACAAGTGTGAGAAATAGATGCGAGTACTTTTAATTGCAGTAAATGCAAAATATATCCACTCTAATCCGGCAGTATATAGTCTCAGGGCTTATGCACAGGCAGCCCTGGGCGATCAGCCGGAGGTAGGGATAGAGATTGCAGAATATACAATCAATCAGAATACAGAAAACATTTTGGCAGATATTTACCGGCACAGACCGGATATAGCTGCCTTTTCCTGTTATATATGGAATTGGAATACAATACAGGAATTATTACCGGAACTGCCTAAGCTGTTGCCGGATACGAAGCTGTGGCTTGGTGGACCAGAGGTGTCTTTTCATGCAGAGAAGATTCTTGCACAGTATACGCAACTGACGGGAATCATGGTAGGAGAGGGCGAAGAGACTTTCACACAGCTTGTACGTTTCTATCATGCACCGAAGGGACAATTGCAGGATATACCCGGACTGGTGCTGCCACAGGGACGCACACAGCCAAGAGAGCTGACTGATATGAGCAAGCTTCCTTTTCTGTATGAGGATCTGGGCAAATTTCAGAACAGAATTATCTATTATGAATCCCAGAGAGGGTGTCCTTTCCGGTGTGCATACTGTCTGTCTGCCATAGATAAGAGTGTGAGACTGAGAGATATTGAGACTGTAAAGAAAGAATTACAGTATTTTCTGGATCATAAGGTATCTCAGGTCAAGTTCATAGACAGAACCTTTAACTGTAATGCAGCGCATGCATTGGCAATTTGGAGATATCTGCTTGAAAATGACAATGGTGTCACTAATTTCCATTTTGAAATAGCAGCAGATCTGATGACAGAGGAGGAGCTGGAGGTTTTAAAACAGATGCGTCCAGGACTGATTCAGCTTGAAATAGGTGTACAGTCTACAAATGAGCAGACGCTGCATGCGATCAACCGCTATATGAGTCTGGAGCATTTACGTCAGGTCGTGGATAAGATACACAGCTTCCATAACATTCATCAACATCTGGATCTGATTGCCGGACTGCCCTATGAAGATTATGACAGCTTTGTCACTTCTTTTAATGATGTATATGCCATGAGACCACAGCAGTTACAGCTGGGCTTTTTGAAGGTGTTAAAAGGTTCTCCTATTGAGGAAAAGGCAGAAGAATACGGTATTGTATATAACAGCCGCCCACCTTATGAAGTGTTGTATTCCAGATGGATTCCCTATGATGATGTGCTCAGACTCAAGGGAATCGAGGAAATGGTGGAGCTGTACTATAACAGTTGCCAGTTTACACATACACTTCCTGTATTAGAGAAAGAGTTTTCTTCACCCTTTGCCCTGTATGAAGCACTGTCGCAATACTATGAAGAGAAGGGATATTATATCAATACCCCGGCGAGGGCGTACCGTTATCAGGTATTTCTGGAATTTGCACAGCAGAAAGCACCAGCAAGAAGTGAGTTATATGCGCAGCTGTTGACTTTTGATATGTATCTGAGAGAGAATCTGAAGAGTCGTCCTGCGTTTGCTCTTTGTTGGCAGCAGGGAGAGGAAGAAAAGGAACAGGTTAGAGCCTTTTACAGGCAGGAAGCACAGACTCCCCAGTATCTGACAGGTTATGAAGGATATCAGCCTCAGCAGTTGATGAAAATGACTCATATAGAATACTTTACTTATCCTGTATGGCAACAGAATATGAAAATGACACAGCTGTCACAAAAAACAGCGATACTTTTTGATTATCAGAAGAGAGATCCTCTGACCTATGATGCAGCATATTACATGATAATAAAGGAGGAAAATGGATATGAATAAGAGAACACAGGCAATTCTGGATGCTTTGGATGAGAGATATGGAATAGATGTGGCATGTCATTTACATTATAAAGAGCCTTGGCAGCTGCTGATCGCAACGATTCTGAGTGCACAGTGTACGGATGCCAGAGTCAATATTGTGACGAAGGATTTATTTGTGAAATATCCAGGTATTGAGGCTTTTGCAAAAGCAGATATTACAGAGCTGGAAGACGATATCCGTTCCATTGGCTTTTATCACAGCAAGGCGAAGAACATCATTGCCTGTTGCCAGAGACTCCACACAGAGTATCATGATGAGATCCCTTCCAGTATCGAGGACCTGACAAGCCTTGCAGGAGTGGGACGTAAGACCGCTAATGTCATTCGGGGAAATATATTTCATGAACCCAGTATTGTAGTGGATACGCATGTGAAACGTATCAGCAGACGATTGGGTTTTGCCAAGGAAGAAGAGCCTGAGAAGATAGAGTATGAGTTAATGAAGGTACTCCCGAAGGATCACTGGATACGTTATAATATCCAGATTATTTCTTTTGGAAGAGAGATCTGCAAGGCGCCTACCCCTAAATGTGAAGAATGTTTCCTGCAAAGCTATTGCAGGAGCACAGATAAAAGGCAGGGCAAGGAGAAGTAATGTTACAGGATTATGTAGTGCTGGACTTGGAGACTACAGGGCTTAGTCCAAAGACAGACAGAATCATTGAGATTGGTGCAGCGAGAGTCAGACAGGGCAAAATAGAGCAGGTTTACACAACCTTTGTAAATCCGGGCAGGGAACTGACGGAGCATACGAAGGAACTGACAGGGATAAAAGACGAAGACCTTGAAAATGCGCCGGTTATAGAAGATGTCATAATAGATTTCCTTGGATTTGCCGGAGAGGACTGCCTTTTGGGGCATAAGATACTGTTTGACTATTCTTTCATAAAGAAAGCTGCCGTAAACCAGAAGCTGTCTTTTGAAAAAGATGGAATAGATACATTAAAAATAGCCAGAAGATTTCTGACGGATGTACCAAGCAAAAGACTTGGTGACCTGTGTGGGTATTATCATATTCCGATTACGGCGCACAGAGCGCTTGGTGATGCATTGGCTACGCACGAACTTTATGGGAAATTGTGTGAGAGCTTCTACGAGAAGGAAGCAGATACTTTCCAACCGTGTAAACTGATATACAGTGTAAAGAAAGAAGGACCGATTACTCCCAAACAGAAAGAACAGCTAGGCAGAATGTGTGAAAAATATGGAATCGAGTTAAAAGAGGGGCATATGTTAGCACCTGTTGAAGGAGTGTTTCCTACATGGATGGATATGAATCTGCTGACTAAAAATGAAGCCAGCAGATTATATGACAAGATTACAGCTGCTCTTGGGAAGAGGTAGAAGCCAGTATGGATTCCAGTTTCTGTATAATAGAATCCTTCATCATGGTATTAAGGGAAGAGGCGGCAGTAATAAGCTCACGAATCCGGGTCTTTTGTCCATTCTCCTGATAAATAGAAGCCAGAAGATAATAGGTCCTGCTGACATCAGTTCCAGTAGAGACTGCAAATTCCAGGACTTCGGTGGCAAGTTCTTTCTCATTATGATCGACCAGGCATTGTGCCAGCTTCTGTAAGATTGTGACCATATTGGTGTAATGTGAGTCGTATTCTGTCAGTACTGTGATATTAGCAGTACCATAAGCCAGTTTCAGATCCGTATTGCTGATGCCTGTGAGATTTACGATAGGCAAGGCAGAGAGATCTTTCAGGTCTTTCAGATAGTCTCTGATTTCCTCGGTCATGGACAGGGGCTTCATATTAAGAATCGTATCAGGGATTGTAATGTAGTTAAGTGCATCCAGGGATTTCTTACGTACACTGTTGGCACGGCGCTCTTTGTTCCAAAAATTCCTTTCAGCCTGTTCCTGCACTTTATCAGAGCGTTTGGTGGAATATAATACCACTGCACATAGCAGGAGAAAACTTGCCAAAAACTTTAAATTCATTTATAATATCCTTTCAGTAGTGTAGTATAGTAATGGAGATGAAACATATGAATATGAATCATAAGAAAACACAGAGAATTATCTCTGCTATTATTGTAATAATTCTGGTTCTTGCAATGATCGTACCAAGTCTCATATATGTATTGGGAGTATTCTAGGCAGTATCATTGAGTTCTGAATGGTGATAACCGTTCATATAATTGTACAATGGATGTTATGTAAATGACAAGCATTAGTTGGGTACAATTGGGAGAGATGAGGAGCATTATGAAAAAGGTAATAGGAAAAGTATCTGCGCTGTTGCTGATGCTGTTGTCAGTGATGCTTGCATGGGACAGCTCTGCATATGCCAAAAGTCAGGATATGACAATTCCGGATGGTGTGTATATGGAAGATATGAACCTGTCCGGCATGACACAGGAAGAAGCCATGCAGATGGTGAATGACTTCGTGGCAGGCTTAAAGCAGAAGGTAGTAACCTTTGGTGCAGTAGGGGATCATTATGTTGCAGTTACTGCCGGTGATCTGGGAATGACATGGGTCAACACGGCTGCAATAGAAGAAGCGGCAGGTCTTGGCAAAGCAGGTAATATCGTGCAGCGGTATAAGGCAATTCAGGATCTGAAGCATGGAAATAAAGTATATAAGCTGGAACTGGGTTTTGATAAAGACCTGATCCGCAATATTCTGCAGGAACAGTGTGCAGAATATGATGTACAGGCAGAGAATGCACAGCTGACCAGACAGAATGGTTCTTTTCAAGTTGTAGAAGGACAGACAGGAGAGGCTGTAAATGTGGAAGAATCCCTGAATCAGATTTATGAATATCTGACAAATGGCTGGGATTATCAGGATGCTTCTATAGACCTTGTGATTGATACAACGCAGCCTAAGGGTAATGCGGAGGATCTTGCCAAGGTAAAGGATGTGCTGGGAACATATACTACCAGCTATTCTACAAGTGGAAGTGCCAGATGTAAAAATGTGGAGAATGGATGCCGTCTGATCGATGGCACAACACTTTATCCGGGAGAGGAGTTCTCTACTCTGGATAAAATATCACCCTTTACGGAAGCAAATGGTTATTATCCTGCGGGTTCCTATCTGAATGGTATGGTCGTAGACAGCCTTGGCGGTGGTATCTGCCAGGTATCTACCACATTATATAATGCAGTTCTGCTTTCAGAACTGGAAGTGACACAGCGAAGCAATCATTCCATGATCATCAGTTATGTGAAACCGTCTATGGATGCTGCAATTGCAGAATCATCAGGAAAAGACTTTAAATTCGTGAACAATCTGGATTATCCGATCTATATAGAGGGATATACAGGCGGCAAGCAGATTACTTTCGTAATCTATGGTGTAGAGACCAGGGATCCAGGTCATAAAGTAAAATATGAGAGTGAAGTACTGAGTACTACAGAGCCTGATTCAGAGAAGATTATTGCAGATTCTTCCCAGGGAATTGGATTTGTCAGTGTACAGTCAGCACACATTGGATATAAGGCACAGCTGTGGAAGATTGTAGAAGAGAATGGTGTGGAAGTCAGCCGTGAAGTCATTAACACAAGCAGCTATAAGATGACACCAAGAACTGCTACAGTAGGTGTAAAGACAGATAATGCAGTATATGCAAGCAGGATACAGGCTGCAATAGCCAGTGGAAGTATCGACACCGTGAAGGCAGAAGCAGCAGCAATTAAAGCAGAAACGGCAGCAGCGGCTGCCATGACACCGGAGCAGCAGGCAGCCGCACAGCAACAGGCTGCGCTGGAAGCATATTATAAGGCACTGCAGGAACAGCAGGCAGCACAACAGAGTACTACAACGACACCTTAATAGAAAAGGCAGGAGTAAAACATATGGATTTCGGCAAATTACCGGAGCATATTTATCAACGTTCCGTAGAAAAAGTAATTCATACAACCGAATATCGTAAGATTACAATAAATGGCGCGGGTCTGGGGGCAGACTGCGCCATTTTGCCGGATGAGAATGGATATCTGGTAACAGCGCAGGGGTCTGCGGATGGAGCAGATGTCAAGGTTGCCATGAGGGCATTTTATGCTGGACTGAATAAACTGGCAGCCACAGGAGTTTTCCCGGAGCAGTCATCAGTCTGTGCCAGTCTTAATGTTGCTGCTCCACATTCCCTTACAGACGAGGAGCGTAACAAGTCAGAGATGCATCTGAGAGAATGCATACGATGGGCGTCTGAGGCTGCTCTTACGAATAAAGTAACCATTATATCAGCAGAAGTAAATATTGTACCGGCTATGCAGACGTATTATGCGACTGCGACTTTTACCGCGCGAGCGGGTCAGGATGCCATTGCCCGTATACAGGGTGAAAAGGCAGGAAAAGATGTGGTTATGACCAAATGGATGGGACTGGAAGGAACATCCCTAATCGCATCGGCGCGGATGCAGGAGCTGGCGGCACGATATCCTTTGGGGCTGGTAGAACAGGCAGCGGATTTTGATAGATTTCTATCGTCAGTTCCGGAGGCAGCTACCGCCGTGCAGTCCGGCGTCAGTGCAATGCAGGCAGTCAGAGAAGGTGGAGTATTTGGCGGACTCTGGCAGCTTGCCAAGGCAAACGGCGTTGGACTGGTCATAGACTTAAAGCAAATTCCTGTAAAACAGGAAACGATAGAAGTGTGCGAGTTTTATGACGTAAATCCTTATGAACTGCTTTCCGGTGGAAGTATGCTCATGATAACACAAGGCGGTACGAGACTGGTATCACAGCTTGCCGAACAGGGCATATCTGCGGCAGTGATTGGACGTACGACAGATAATAATGACCGCATACTGGTAAATGACGAGGAGAAAAGATTTCTGGAGCCTGCAAGGCACGATTCGCTTTACAGGGTTCTGGCAATATCATAGTGGAAAGGTATGAGTGAATATATGAGAGAACAGATATTAACGATTATAGAGAAGAACAGCAGAATAGATTTAAAAGAGCTGGCTATTATCCTTGGTGTGGAAGAAGTGGATATTGTCAATGAGATGGAGCAGATGGAGAAGGAAGGTATTATCTGCGGCTACCATACATTAATTGACTGGGAAAAGACAAACGTTGAGAAGGTCAATGCGCTGATCGAGGTACGTGTGACACCACAGAGAGGCCATGGCTTTGACAGCATTGCAGAGAGAATCTACAAATATCCGGAAGTGCATGCTGTATATCTGATTTCCGGTGGATATGATCTGCTGGTCAGCCTGGAAGGAAAGACTCTGAAAGAAGTATCCAACTTTGTATCTGATAAGCTTTCTACCCTGGATTCTGTACTGAGTACTGCAACACATTTTATTCTCAAGAAGTACAAAGACCACGGAACAATCCTTGGCAAGAAAGATACTGATGAAAGGATACAGGTGACACCATGAGAAATCCTTTATCAGACACGATCGTACAGATAAAGCCTTCGGGTATTCGTAAATTTTTTGATATTGTCAGTGAGATGAAAGATGCTATTTCCCTGGGTGTTGGTGAACCTGATTTTGAGACACCCTGGCATATCCGTGATGAGGGTATCTATTCTTTGGAAAAGGGCAGAACCTTCTATACATCTAACGCCGGACTGAAAGAATTAAAAATAGAAATCTGTAATTATTTAAAGAGACGTTATGATCTTTCCTATCATTATGAGAATGAAGTACTTGTTACAGTAGGTGGTTCTGAGGCGATTGATATTGCCATGCGTGCCATGGTAAATCCTGGTGATGAAGTGCTGATTCCACGGCCAAGTTATGTATCTTATGAGCCATGCGCACTGTTGACCGGTGCAAAGCCTGTCATCATTAATCTGAAGCATGAGAACCAGTTCAGGCTGACCGCACAGGAGCTGGAAGAAGCCATTACAGAGAAGACAAAGCTTCTGGTGCTGCCTTTTCCCAATAATCCTACAGGTGCCATTATGGAACGTAAGGATCTTGAAGAAATAGCAGAAGTAATCAAGAAACATGACATATTTGTCATTTCTGATGAAATCTATTCAGAACTGTGCTATACAGATCAGCATGTGTCTATTGCCAATATTGAAGGTATGCAGGAGAGAACAATACTGATCAACGGTTTCTCCAAGTCCTATGCGATGACCGGTTGGAGACTGGGTTATGCATGTGGACCTAAGGAGATTATCGAGCAGATGACCAAGATTCATCAGTTCTGCATTATGTGTGCACCGACAACATCACAGTATGCAGCTGTGGAAGCTCTTAAAAATGGTGATGAAGATGTGCAGAACATGAGAGAAGCATATAATCAGAGAAGACGTTACCTGGTACATGCATTCAAAGAAATGGGACTGGAATGCTTTGAACCGTTCGGAGCTTTCTATATGTTTCCATGTATTAAGGAATTTGGCATGACCAGTGATGAATTTGCAACCAGATTCCTGATGGAAGAGAAGGTAGCGGTTGTTCCCGGTACTGCATTTGGTGATTGTGGAGAAGGATTTATCAGAATCTCCTATGCGTACTCACTGGATAACCTCAAACTTGCAATAGGCAGGCTGCAGCACTTTGTAGAGAAACTGCGAGCAGAACAGAATAAGTAAATTAGGTAATAGAAGGGTACTGTTACATGAATATCGTGTTACATCAGCCGGAGATACCGGCAAATACTGGAAATATTGGCAGAACCTGTGTCGCTACAGGATCGACCCTGCATTTGATCGAGCCTTTGGGATTTCGCCTGACAGGTAAGGAACTTAAAAGAGCAGGCATGGATTACTGGGAACATCTGGATGTCCGCAGATATATGAATTTTGAAGAGTTTCTGGAGAAGAATCCCGGAGCAAAGATCTGGATGGCAACGACTAAGGCAAAGAAAGTCTATACAGAAGCGCAGTTTGGTCCGGATGACTATATCATGTTTGGTAAGGAAAGCGCTGGAATCCCAGAAGAGATACTGGTGGATCATGAAGATACCTGTATTCGTATTCCCATGCTGGATAAAGTCAGAAGCCTTAATCTGTCTAATTCTGTAAGCATTGTATTGTATGAAGCATTGCGTCAGAACAATTTTGCCGACATGCAGCTTGCAGGAGAGCTTCACAGACTGGAATGGAAAGATTGAAAAGTGCCATTTATTGCAAATGTAAATGACAAAATGTAAACATAACAATCAAAAAATAAAGATATTTGCATGCAATATTGCAGATATCTTTATTTTTATGTAAAAAAACGGGAATAGTACTTGACGAAACTGTGCAAATTACATAAAATGAAACTGTTCAGACAGAACAGGCTTGTGTGAAAAGTATGGCATTTTAAATGAATAAATCCTGCAATTGTGAAAATGCAGGATGAAATCAATAAAAGTGCCATTTATAGCGAATGTGAAGACATAAAAATATAAGGAAAGGATGAAGGTTGTGAAGATTTATAACATTACAGACAAAGAATACGAAGCATATGGCAGAGTATTGACGAAGGACTATCAGGTAGATGCTCTGGTGAAAGAGATGGAGAAGACACCGGCACCGGATCATGTAATCTATATTGCATCGGATGCAGGGCTTGAAACGTTAGATCAGGCTAAAGTGCTGCAGGAGAGCTTCTTTGGTGGAATGCCGATTCAGGTAGGTTATTGTAATGGAACCAATCATAAACTGGATGCATGTGAATATCATCGCTGCTCAGAGCTGGGCGTTGCGATTACAGATCTGATTCTGCTTCTTGGTAAATTGCAGGATGTTACGCTGGAGCATTATTATGACACAGATAATATCCAGGCATTTTTTGTCCCGGCAGGAACAGTATATGAAATGTATGCTACCACACTTCATTATGCCCCATGCAGTGTAGATGGTAAGACCTTTAAGAATATAGTTATCCTTCCTAAGGGAACCAATGCAGATTTGGAGAAGAAACCACAGGGCGCAGAAGAAGATCCATTGCTTTTTGCAGTAAACAAGTGGCTGATCGCCCATGAAGAAGCAAAGATTGCCGGTGCATTCAATGGTCTTAAAGGTGTCAATATTTCTTTGGACTAGAACTAATAATAAA
>OHOQ01000743.1_pt1 | contig 13746 bp, 9 predicted proteins | sample 1569881 | NCBI WGS metagenome assembly OHOQ01 (sample SAMEA3879596, study PRJEB24766) | human gut metagenome | biome: human-associated habitat; feature: feces | place: USA | collected 1985/1987 | reverse complement strand
ATCGAGAGCGAGCATACGATAGTCGGCAGATACTTTCATAAAAGCAACCTCCTGTCTGAAAACGGCAAGGATGTGTGAAAAGGGAGATGATATGCCACTTTAATTTAGATACGTTTGAAGCGTTGAAAAAATTGCGACAGGAATGGAAAAAGCGGATAGTTCGATAGAATCTTTCGCTGATGACACCTTCAAGCGAAAATAACTCTGGCCTTTTTTTACTGAGCGGTCATCTTATTTGATGCAGGTAGCGCAGGGGCTGTAGCCTGCGGCCACAGCCTCGTCGTAGCTGGAGAAGAGGATCTGATTCTTCTCCGCCGGGAGATTCGGGCAGCTGGGCAGGTGGAACTTTTTGCTGTTCACGTTGCCGATGTAGGCCTGCTGGGCGGTGCTGGACGCCGCCGGGTCGGTGGGGTTCAGCTCGGCGTCGGTGGCATAGTGCTCGGTGGCCACCGTGTAGTTCTGGCCGTCGCTGGACACCGTGATGGTTCCCAGAAGGTCGGTGCGGTAGACGTCCACGCCAGCATCCCGCAGGATGCTCAGGGTCTCCTCGTGGGGGTGGCCGTATTTGTTGTTGACCCCGCAGGAAATGATGCCCATTTTGGGCAGGACGGCGTTCAGGAAAACATAGCTCGTAGAGGTGCTGGAACCGTGGTGGCCCACCTGCAAGACGTCCACCTTGAGGTTCGCGCCGCTGGCCACAAGGTCGCGCTCGGCGTCGGCCTCCATATCGCCTGTCAGCAGAAAGCTGGTCGCGCCGTAGTCGATGCGCAGGACGATGGAGGTGTCGTTGGTTTCCTCATACTGGGCCACCGGGCCAAGCATGGTCACGGTGGCGCTGCCCAGCGCCCACTGGGTGCCCACTGCGGGCACCTCGACTTGGAGGTTCTGCTGCTGGGTGTACTTGACGAAATCCTTGAAGCACTTGGTGGAGGCTTCCGTCACGGGGCTGTAAACGTGGTAGGCCGGGAAATAGGCCAGCGCAGCGGCCAGACCGCCCACATGGTCTTCGTGAGCATGGGAGCAGAAGACATACTCCAGCTGCTCGACACCCTGGCTCTGCAGGTAGGAGACTACCAGACTGCCGTCGTCCACATTGCCGCCGTCATAGAGCATGAACTGTCCGTCGCACTCCACCAGCACGCTCAGCGCCTGCCCTACGTCGATGAAGTGCATCTGGAAGGCGGCGTCCTGCCCGTCGGAAGGCGTCGTTCCGGTCTGAGAAGCTGCCGGGTTCGGCATGACGTCGCCGCTGCCTCCCGGGACGATGGAAGAGGTGTCACAGCCCACGAGGCCCAGCGCAAGGGCTGCGGCCAGCGCCAGCGCAGCGAGGCGGCTCATGAGCGTTTGAGCGGTCACTTTTTCTTTTTTGAAGTTTTCCACGATGTATTCTCTTTCTGTTGATTGCTTTTCGGTTTATGCGCAGGAGCCGAATGGGGCGCAAAACGTGCGCCGGGGCTGGGCTGACGGCCTGCCGGGCTGCGGCCCGCCGGGGCGGTGGAGCGGCTCTGCGGCTTGCCGCCTTTGCCTCTGGGCCGGACGGTGTAGGTGCCGTCGCCGTGGATGGTCACATCGGCGGCCTCGGCTCTGCGGGCCGAACGCTGGACCGCAATGCGGCCCTCAGCGGGAACCAGCAGAGGGATGAGGTCTTCGCGGTGGGTCATTTTCAGCGCCTTGATGACCTTTTCGGCGTTGCGGGGCTCATAATACTGGAGCAGGGCGCGCTGAAGCGCCTTGCCCTCAGCGGTCTTTTCCACAAACACCGGCTTCAAAGTATAGGGGTCGAGGCCGGTGTAGAACATACAGGTGCTCACGGTGCCGGGCGTGGGATAAAAATCCTGCACCTGCTCGGGGCGCATATGGTTCTTGTAGAGGTATTCGGCCAGATAGACGGCATCCTTGAGGGTGCTGCCCGGGTGGCTGGACATGAGATACGGCACGAGGTACTGCTTTTTTCCTGCCTTTCTGCTCAGCTCGTAGAACTTATCCTTGAACTTGTTGAAGGTCTCGATCGGCGGCTTGCCCATGTAGGCGAGGGTGTTGGGGGCGCAGTGCTCCGGCGCGACTTTCAGCTGGCCGGAAACGTGGTACTCCACCAGCTCCTTAAAGAACGTGTCATCGGGGTCGGCCATCAGGTAATCGAAGCGGATGCCGCTGCGGATGAACACCTTCTTGACGCCGGGCAGCTCCCGGACGCGGCGGAGGATTTTCAGGTAATCGCTGTGGTCCACGATCATGTGGGAGCAGGTGGTGGGGGCGAGGCAGTGCTTGCCGCCGTTGCACATCCCCCGCAGCATCTGCTCGCGGCAGGATGGGAAACGGAAGTTGGCGGTGGGGCCGCCGATGTCGTGGATGTAGCCCTTGAAATCCGGCTCGTGGGTCATCCGCTCTGCTTCGGCCACGATGCTGTCGGCGCTGCGGCTGGTGACGCGTCGGCCCTGATGCAGCTGGATGGCGCAGAAATTGCAGCCGCCGAAGCAGCCGCGGTTCTGGATGATGGAGAACTGCACCTCCCGGATGGCAGGCACACCGCCCATGGCCTCGTAGATGGGGTGGTAGCGGCGGGTGTAAGGCAGGGCGTAGACCTTATCCAGCTCCCAGCGGACGAGGGGCTTTGCGGGGATGTTCTGCACGAGGTACTTCTCGCTCTGCTTCTGGACGATGATATTGCCGCTGACGACGTCCTGATTGTCCATCTGGATGCGGCAGGCTTTCGCATAAGCCACCTTATCGGAGGCGACCTTCCTGAAGCCCGCGCACTCCACATACCGCTCGGGCAGGTGGTCGAAGTCGGTCAGGTAGCAGGTGCCGTCCACATCGGTGATGCTCTCCACCGGCTCCCCTGCCGCCAGACGGCGGGCAATTTCCACGGTCTGGTGTTCCCCCATGCCGAAGCTGATGATGTCCGCGCCAGAGTCCTCGGCGATGCTGGGCAGGACGGTGTCCAGCCAGTAGTCGTAGTGGGCAAAGCGGCGGAGCGATGCTTCCAGACCGCCCAGAATGACGGGCAGGTCAGGGTATGCCTGCTTGGCAAGTCTGGTGTAGACGGTGGCGCTGCGGTCGGGCCGTGCGCCGCCCTTGCCGCCGGGCGAATACTCGTCCTCCGCGCGGGGGATCTTTGCGACGGAATAGTGACTCACCATGCTGTCCACATTGCCGCCGCCGATGAAGAAGCCGTACTTCGGCTTTCCGAACCGCTTGAAGTCCTCGCAGTCGGTGTAGCGGGGCTGGGCCAGCACGCCCACCTTGTAGCCCTCGGCTTCCAGCAGGCGGCTGATGATGGCGGTACCAAAGCTGGGGTGGTCCACATAGGCGTCGCCGCCCACCACCACGAAGTCCAGCTGGTCCCATCCCCGGGCCTCCATGTCGGCCCGGCTGATGGGGAGAAATTCGGTGTAATGTTCCATAGTTATCCTTTTTCTTTCATGATGCCTGCCCTATACAGCAGGGCTCTATTGCTTCCGGAATCAAAAATTCTATTCATCCAGCATGAGCCTGTCCGGTACGCCAGTGGCTTCCCTGGTAGTGGAGCTGGCAAAGCCGTCCGGTTTTGACTGAGAGGTTATTCATCCGGCTGATTCATCTGCATTTCCAGCCACTGCTGGCGGCTGATGAGGACAGCGCGGGGCTTTGCGCCCTCGTAGGGGCCGATGATGCCCTTTTCTTCCATCTCGTCCATGATGCGGGCGGCGCGGGCATAACCCAGCTTGCAGCGGCGCTGCAGCAGGCTGGTGGACGCCTGGCCGGCGTCGATGACCACCTCCACGGCCTGCTTGAGCATCGGGTCACTGCCGCCCTCCTCGTCGGAGTCGGCAGAACTGCTGCCCTTCTTGCCGTCCTGGATGGCGTGTTTTTCCATAGCCTCTATCATGGCCTCGTCGTACTGGACGGTGGCGCTCTTCTTGATGAAGTCCAGCACACGGCTGATCTCCTCATCCCGCACGAAGGTACCCTGGATACGGGTGGGCTTGGGTGCGCCCACGGGCATGAAGAGCATATCGCCCATGCCCAGCAGCTTTTCGGCACCGGCACCGTCGAGGATGGTGCGGCTGTCCACCTGACTGGACACGGCGAAGGCGATGCGGCTGGGGATGTTGGCCTTGATGAGGCCGGTGATGACGTCCACGCTGGGGCGCTGGGTCGCCACGATGAGGTGCATACCGGCGGCGCGGGCCTTCTGGGCGATGCGGCAGATGGAGTCTTCGACATCCTTGCCGACGACCATCATCAAATCGGCCAGCTCGTCGATGATGATGGCGATATAGGGCATCTTCTCGAGGTTCGGGTCCGTTGCAGCCAGCTTATTGAAGGACTTGATGTCGCGGACGTTGTTCTCCGCGAAGAGGTGGTAGCGGCGCTCCATCTCCTGCACTGCGCCGCCCAGTGCGCCGGCCGCCTTGCGGGGCTCGGTGACGACGGGCATCAGCAGGTGGGGGATGCCGTTGTACTCAGCCAGCTCGACGACCTTGGGGTCGATGAGCAGGAGCTTGACGTCCTCGGGGCTGGAGCGGAACAGCAGGCTCATGATGATGCTGTTGACACAGACCGATTTACCGCTGCCGGTGCTGCCCGCGATGAGCAGATGGGGCATCTTGCACAGGTCGGCCACCTGGGCCACACCGGCGATGTCCTTGCCCAGCGCAATGCCCATCGGCGAGGTCATCCGCAAAAAGCTCTGGCTCTCGAAGACGCTGCGAATGTAGACCGGCGTTTTCTTATGGTTCGGCACCTCGATGCCCACGGCAGGCTTGCCGGGGATGGGAGCCTCCATGCGGACATCGGCCACCGCCAGATTCAGGGCAATGTCGTCCGCCAGCGAAGTGATGCGGCTTATCTTGACGCCCGCCATGGGCTGGACTTCATACCGGGTGACCGACGGGCCGCGGGAAATATCCAGCACACGGGTGCGGACGCCGAAACTTTCCAGCGTGTCCACCAGCTTCTGGGCGTTGGCTTTCAGCTCGTCTTCCGCGCCGGAGTCGCTTTCCTCCGGGGCGCGCTCGAACAGCTCGATGGACGGGTACTGATACTGGAAGCTCTCCTCCGTCTCCGCCTCTTCGGCGGGGGCATTCGCGGCCTGCTCCTCGGAGACAGCAGGCTTTTCCATGGCGGCTGCCACCAGCGTGTTGAGGTCTTTTTCCTCCACCGGGTCGCTGGTGATGCTGATCCAGCCGTCCTCATCCGGCTCAGAGCGGAACGCCACCGCATTCTCGGCGCTGACCGGCTGCGGGGCCGGTTCCGGAGTCGGGGTCAAATCATAGAGCGGGATACCGAAGGAGAGCGGCGGCTCAGGCGCGGGCTGCTGTTCCGGCTCTTCTGCCGGGGCAGCGGGCGTAACGGTGGGCGTCACCGTCGGCTCGGGCTGGGCCGTGAAGAAGTCCTCAGCGGCAGTATCCACAGCGTCCGGGACGATGGGAGTCACGGTAGCGCGGATGGGCGCACGGCGGAGCGGGTCCATGCCGAAGGTGCCGCCGGGGCCGAGGATGATGGGCTCGATAGGCTCACTGCCGCCCTCGGTGACGGTGGTATGGTCAGGGCCTAAATCAATATCAAAGGGCGCACGAGGCCGGGACTTTTCCACCTGTACGGGGGCAGGCTCGGGCTGAGGCGGGGTCTGCGCTTCCGGTGCGGGCGCAGGGGCAGGCTCCGCCTGTTCGCCGCCCTGCATCACCTGATGGCCCCAGTGGAAGACGCCAGCCAGCCAGCCGGGAGGCTGGATATGGAAGGCGGGCGCGGCAGGCTCTTCGCCGCCGTAGTAGTCCTCGCCTTCGCCCACTTCGTCTTCCGGCAGGTCGTCGTCATAGGCCTCGTATTCCTCCGCCTCGGCCTCCTCGGCGGCGCGTTCTGCCAGACGCTCGGCCCGGCGGGCGGCGTTCTGCTCGTGGACGGCAAGGCCCTTTTCGTGGACGCTGCCGCCCACGTTGCAGAGCCACTGCCAGCACTCGGCGGGCGTAACGTCAAAAATGTACAGGCTGGCGCAGGCCGCCAGCGCCGCCATGACCAGATTGGCGGCGGGTCTGCCGCAGAGCAGCAGGAGCGTCCCGCCCAGCACAGCGCCCAGTGCGCCACCCGAGAGCCATGCACTCATCCCATTCTGATAGCAGGCGGCGGTCATCTGCGCGGCGGTCTGGTCGGTGGGGATGTCAGAAAAGACGATGACCGTGCCGCTGGCGAAGATGAGCCCCAGCACCAGCTTTGCGATGTGGGGCAGAAGGTCTTCGCCCCGGGTGTAGAGGATGGCCAGATAGCACAGCGCTGCGCCCAGCACGAAACTTCCGCAGCCGAACACGCCGAACAGGACATCGTGCATCGTGCGCCAGGCCGAACTGCCCGGCACGAAAGCCAGCGCCATGAGCACCAGCCCCGCAAACAGGGTGATGAGCCCCGCGGGCATCCGGTCCTGTGTCCGGTTCTTGCGGCGCGAGGCTGTGCTGCGCCCGGAGGTCTTGCGTTTTCTCTTTGCCATGTTTCCTAAAACCCGTTCCTTATTTTATATCATGAAGCAGGGCGCGCTCAGGGCGGCTCTGTCGGTGACGATGGAAGAATTTCGATACTACTCGATTCTTTCATTGTACCACGGGAAAAGTCAAATGGCAATTTATTTCCCCTCGATTTCTCGGTAGAGCCACGCCAGCGCATCCGACAGCCCGCCCAGCTCGTCGATGAGCTTTTCCCGCACGGCTTTTCGGCCATCCAGCACGGTACCCACGTCCATGACCAGCTCGCCCGTGCGCATCATCAGCTCAGTATAACGCTTCTCCGAGATGCCGCTGTGGGACGCCACGAAGCCGGTGATGCGCTCCTGCATCTGCTCGAACCAGCGCATGGTCTGGGGTACGCCCAAGATCATCCCCGAGTGGCGGACGGGGTGGACCGTCATGGTGGCAGTAGGCACGATGAAGCTCCGCTGGGCGCTGACGGCCAGCGGGATGCCGATGGAGTGGCCCCCGCCCAGCACCACCGCCGCACTGGGCTTGGAGATGCTGGCGATGAGCTCCGCCAGCGCAAGCCCCGCCTCCACATCCCCGCCCACCGTATTGAGCAGGACCAGCAGGCCCTCGATGGCGGGGTCTTCCTGCACGGCCACCAGCTGGGGGATGACATGCTCATATTTTGTGGTCTTCTGGCCCTGGGGCGCTTCCACATGGCCCTCCACCTGCCCGATGACAGTCAGGCAGTGGATGGCGTGAGCTCCCCGGGTGCGGTAAACGCTGCCCATATCCTCGATCTGCTCTTTTTCCAGCCGCTGCTGCTCCACGGGGATGTTCTTCTCTTCTTGTGACATTCTGCGTATCCTCCTTTTTGCTTCATTTCAGCTTGTCCGGCATTCCTGCCGGTTATACTTCGGCAAAGATTTCTTTTCTTTCTCAAAAAAATGTGCCAAATGGTTTGACATTCTGTCTTCGCGCTGTATACTTTATACTAGAGATAAGATTGTCAAATATGTATCATTATTGTACAAGAAAGTACAAATCTTTTGCCGGAGCACCCTGCCGCTGCGCACTTCTCCCCGGCAATGCTGCGGATAAAAAGAAAGGAGACCCCCCTATGAACACTCCCGGCAAAGCTTCTCTGCCCGTCATCAAGCGCCTGCCCAAATACTATCGCTACCTGCGCACCCTGAAGAACGACGGCATCACCAGCATCTCGTCCCGTGAGCTGGCCGCCCAGATGGGTACCACTGCCTCTCAGGTGCGGCAGGACTTCAACTGCATCGGCGACGTGAATGGCCGTCAGGGCATCGGCTACTCGGTGGAGAACCTGCTGAGCATCCTTGAGCATCTGCTCTTTGGCAACGGCGACCTCCTGCCCACCATCCTTATTGGCTGCGGCCGTCTGGGCAAGGCTGTGAGCCGCTTCATCACCACCGACACCAACGGCTACAAGCTCATCGCCGCCTTCGACAACGCCCCCGACGAGGTGGGCAAAGAGATCAACGGCATCCAGATTTTACACATTGATGAGCTGGAAGCTTTCTGCGCCGAGCACCACCCCGAGGTGGCTGTGCTCTGTCTGCCCCGCAGCGGCGCAGAGGAGATCAGCGGCCGTCTGGTGGCTCTGGGCATTCAGGGCTTCTGGAACTTCTCCCACTACGATCTGTCTGTCTCTTACCCCGACGTGGTGGTGGAGAACGTCCACCTCGGCGACAGCCTGATGAGCCTGGGCTATCGGCTGCGCAATCAGGACTGAGCACATACTATCGATAATACAGGCCCTCTCCGTCAGGCTTTGGCTGAGAGAGTCCTTTCATGAGGAGACTTTTTCGACATGGCAAAGCTTTATTTCCGTTACGGCGCAATGAACAGCGGCAAGAGCACCGCGCTGATGCAGGTGGCCCACAACTACGAGGAGCAGGGGATGCGGGTGCTCATCCTCAAGCCGAAGGTGGACACCAAGGGCAGCGGCGACCTCGTGAGCCGTTTGGGCGTCCGCCGCCCTGCCGACCTGCTGGTGCCGCCGGACATGGACCTGGTGGAGGCCGTCCGGGCCGCCAGCAGCGAGGGCCGGCCTCTGGCCTGTGTGCTCTGTGACGAAAGCCAGTTCCTCACTGCCGAGCAGGCTGAGCAGCTGTTCATGGTGACGGTAGAGCTGAACATCCCCGTCATCTGCTACGGCCTGCGCTCCGACTTCTCCCTCAAGGGCTTCCCCGGCTCCACCCGGCTTCTGGAGCTGGCCCACACCATCGAGGAGATGAAGACCATCTGCACCTGCGGCCGCAAGGCCACCTGCAACTGCCGCAAGGTCAACGGCCGCTTCGTCTTTGAGGGCGAACAGGTAGCCATCGACCTTGAGAACGACGTCCAGTACGTCAGCATGTGTCCCCAGTGCTATTTCCGGGAGCGCAGCGCCTTCTACGCCGCCCGCCGGTGACTCTTTTTCCTGATCTTATGCCGTCCGCACGCCGGACGGCATTTTTTGTATCTTTTCTGCATCCGTGATATATCAGTCGCGTCCCAATTCGCGCGTTTTTTGCGCTATTGATATATCAGCTCAGGGCCGGAACTTTCTATTATCGTCGCTTTTGATGTATACAACGTTCTTTCAACAAATTCTGCCTCGGCTACAAAATTCTTGCAATTCAGGCCAATCTTCTCCTGTTGCATCCCAGTTTTCTATGCAAATCGTTGAAGTATACAAGTTGCACAGTTTTTGGCCGCAAGTTTATTCATTATGGCAATGACGTCAAAACCGGGCAAAAAATAAGCGCAATATTTGTACGTTTTCTGCTGCTATCACTACAATTTGCATCTTTCTTTTTTTTCTTGCCTTTGGTATCATATTTGTATACAACGGATGCTTTGCAGAGGCGTCCGTGCAAGAAGATGTTTTCTACATAGGAGGAGAACGAAAATGAGCAAGGCAATTTCTCGTCGTGACTTTCTGAAGGTCTCTGGCGCTGTGGGTGCTGCCGGCCTGCTGGCCGCCTGCGGCGGCTCCAGCAACGCTGGTTCTACCGCCACTTCCACCGCCGCTTCTTCCGCAGCAGCTTCTGTGGCTGGTCTGTCTTCTGACCCCGTCACCCTGACCATGAGCTGGTGGGGCGGCGAGTCCCGTCACAACGCTTACCAGGAGGCCATCAAGGCTTTCTCTGCTGAGCACAGCACCATCACCGTCAACCCCACCTTCGCTGCATGGTCCGGCTGGGAGGACACCATGTCCACCAAGTTCGCTGGCGGCGTCGCTGAGGATGTCTGCCAGATCAACTGGAACTGGCTGTACAACTACTCCAAGAACGGCCAGACCTTCATCGACCTGAACAGCGTCTCCGACTATCTGGACCTGACCCAGTGGGATGAGGCCAAGCTGGCTGCCTGCAACGTGGCAAACGCCCAGCAGTGCGTGCCTGTCTCCATGACCGGCCGTATCTTCTACTGGAACAAGACCACCTTCGACAAGGCCGGCATCTCCTTCCCCACCACTCTGGACGAGCTGATGGCTGCCGGCAAGACCTTCCAGGAGAAGCTGGGCGATGACTACTATCCCCTGCACCTGGGCGCATACGACCGTATGATCCTGATGGTCTTCTACCTCGAGTCCAAGTACGGCAAGGACTGGGCCGACCCCACCACCTCTACCCTGAACTACGACGCCGACCAGATCGCCGAGGGCATCGACTTCATCAAGAGCCTGGTCGAGGGCCACGTCATCATGAGCCTGCCCACCTACTACGGCTCCAACGGCGACAACGCCGCTCACCAGTCCACCGAGTGGATCACCGGCAAGCTGGCCGGCTGCTTCGAGTGGGACTCCTCCGCTACCAAGTACGCTGACGCTCTGGACGAGGAGAACAAGGCTGGCTTCACCGTGGGCGAGGAGATCAAGTTCGGCGATTACAACGGCGGCTTCTCCAAGGTCTCCATGGGTCTGGCTATCACCAAGACCTGCGAGCATCCCGCAGAGGCAGCTACCCTCATCAACTTCCTGCTGAACGAGGAGAAGGGCGCTTCCATCATGGGTTCTGAGTGCGGCATCCCCGCTTCCAAGGCTGGTCTGGCTGCTGCTCAGAGCGCCGGCGCTGTCAAGGAGCTGGTCGCTGAGGCAAACGGCAAGGTCATGGCCTTCGTTTCCAACCAGCTGGACCCCCTGTTCGAGTCCAACGACCTGAAGGCTACCGGCACCGGCGTCTATCAGGAAGTGTTCGACACTCTGGATTACGACAATGTTTCCGGCGCTGACCTGGTCGATACCCTGCTGGACGGCATGGAGTCTGTCGGCTACACCGTCTAATTTCCGCCTCATGGACTTTTTGCGGCCTGCACACGCGCGGTGTTGACACAGGCCGCCCCGCATAAAGGAGTCTTGCAAGGGGCATTCCTTCCACCTACGGACGGATGCCCCTTTTTTGCAAGACGGTGATGACATTTTTTTGACAAAAATGTGTCCAAACTATTGTGCGGCGTACGAGACATATCCTTATAAAAGGAGGATTCCCGGATGAAAGAAAGCAAAGCGCCCTCTCTCGGGCGTACCCCGGCCCAGAAGTTTTTTGACAAATGGCAGGGCCTGTTCTACCTGATCCCCTGGATCATCGGCTTCGTCGTCTTCAAGGCCATTCCGTTCGGCCAGTCTCTGTACTACAGCTTTACGGATATGGACTTCTTCAACGGCATCCATCAGTATGGCATCATGAACTATGTGGACGCCTTTACCACTCCCAAGATCACCAAGGCGCTCATCACCACCTTCAAGTACAGCTTCATCACTGTGCCTCTGAAGCTGGTCTTCGCACTGTTCATCGCCTACATCCTGAACTTCAAGATCGCCTGCGTGAACCTGTTCCGCACCGTCTACTACATCCCCTCCATCCTCGGCGGCTCTGTTGCTATCGCCGTGCTGTGGAAGGCCGTGTTCCGTGATGACGGTCTGGTCAACACCCTCATCCGTATGCTGACCTTCGGCCACTTCCAGGGTCCTTCCTGGCTGAGCGACCCCAGCTACGCACTGTGGATCATCTGCTTCCTGCGTATCTGGCAGTTCGGCTCCGCCATGGTGCTGTTCCTCGCCGCTCTGAAGGGCGTGCCGGCCGACCTGTACGAGGCTGCCACCATCGACGGCGCTGGCAAATGGAAACAGTTCTTCTCCATCACCGTCCCGATGATCACCCCCATCATCTTCTACAACCTGGTCACTCAGATCTGCCAGGCTTTCCAGGAGTTCAATGGCCCGTTCATCATCACCAACGGCGGTCCCCGCGGTTCCACCACCCTCATCTCCATTCTGGTCTACAACTACGCATTCAAGTCCAACCAGATGGGCATGGCTTCCGCACTGGCATGGATCATGTTCGTCATCGTCTGCATCCTGACGATCATCGCCTTCACCAGCCAGAAGAAGTGGGTCTACTACTCGGATGAAAGGTAAGGTGTGACAGTATGGGAATGAAAGCTTCTAACGCCATCGCGACGTTTTTCAAGTACTTCGTCCTGATCCTGGTGGGCCTCATCATGATCTATCCCCTGCTGTGGATGATCAGCGCCACCTTTAAGGACAACAGCGAGATCTTTGCAGGCATCGGCCTGTGGATCAAGAACCCCACTCTGGAGGGCTACAAGAACGCGCTGAACAACTTCGGCGGTTCCATCAACATCCTGCAGGCCATGCTGAACACTTACAGCTACGTCCTGCCCAAGGTCATCTGCACCGTGGTCTCCTCCTGCATTGCAGCTTACGGCTTTGGCCGCTTCGACTTCCCGGGCCGGAAGATCCTGTTCAGCATCATGCTGGCCACCCTGTTCCTGCCTCAGGTCGTCCTGAACGTGCCTCAGTTCCTGCTGTACACCAAGTTCGGCTGGGTCAACAGCCCGTTCTATCTGGCCATCTGGGTCCACTGCGCATTCGCAACTGAGACCTACTTCGTCTACCAGCTGGTGCAGTTCATGCGCAACGTCCCCCGCGACCTGGACGAGGCTGCCGCCATCGACGGCTGCTCCTCCTTCCAGACCCTGTACAAGGTCATCGTCCCGATGCTGATGCCCGCTCTGGTGTCCTGCGCACTGTTCCAGTTCATGTGGAGCTGCAACGACTTCATGGGTCCCCTGCTTTACGTCCAGACCCCTGCAAAGTACCCCATGTCCCTGTTCGTCAAGCTGTCCATGGACGGTGATACGGGCTTTGCCTGGAACCGTATTCTGGCCCTGTCCCTGATCTCTATCCTGCCGCAGCTCATCGTGTTCTTCTGCGCACAGGATCAGTTCGTCGAAGGTATCTCCGCCGGTGCTGTCAAGGGCTAAGCTGAAGCCCCCGCCGCTCGGATAATCCCGACAAACATGAATGCCCCCTGTGCCTCTTCCCGTAGAGAGGACGCAGGGGGCATTTCTAATGTCAAAGGCTCTCTATTTTCTACTCTTCCGGTATTGCAGCGGCCCGACGCCCATCGTCTCCCGAAAAACGCGGCGGAAGTGGGCCGCAGAGGCGAAACCGGTCTGCTCGGCCACGCTGCCGATGCTCAGCTCTGTCGTTTCCAGAAGCTTCTGTGCCGCCTCGATGCGGCGGGCGTTGATGTAGTCCACGATGGACTGCCCCGTCACCCGCCGGAACAGCCGGCTCAGATAGTAGGGCGAGATGTAGAACCGCGCCGCCACCTCGGTGAGGGAAAGCTTCTGCTGGTAGTTTGCCGCAAGGTAGGCGCAGATCTGCTCCACCGTCTCGTTGCGGGGGCGGGCGTCGGCGGCGCTCTGCGCCCGGTGCTCCTGCTCCACATAGTGGAGCGTCAGTGCCAGATACAGCCCGCCGGGATACTCCGGCTCGCCCATTGCGCCCCGCATCATCTCCAGCAGCGTCCGCAGACGGCTGGCCCACTGGACGCTGCCGTAAAGGGCCATCTGGCTTCCCGGTGCAAAAAGGCGGAGGAAATCTTCGCCGGTGGCGTTCTTCATCTCGTGGAGCACTGCCAGCGGGAACTCGCACCCCAGCATTTCCGGCTGGGTGTGGCCTGCCTGCGATACCACCCACGCCCCCGGCCCCAGCAACAGTGCGCAGCCGGGGCTGACCAGGAGCGACATGTCCCCGCACTGGACCGTGCAGCTGCCGCCTGAAAACAGAACGATATGGCACATCTCGGCAGGCAGCTCGAGCCGCCCGCCGGACAGCTTGAGCGCTCCCGCCGTGATCTTCGCGTTGAGTTTTTCCCGTTCGGCGCGCATCCGCCCTTCCCCCTTCTTGCTATGCCTGCCCCGCCGGGGCAGTGCTCTGATATTCTTATCTCCAGTGTACCATGCCCGCCCTCTGCGGGCAAGCCGCAAATCTACG
>OHOQ01000741.1_pt1 | contig 13769 bp, 8 predicted proteins | sample 1569881 | NCBI WGS metagenome assembly OHOQ01 (sample SAMEA3879596, study PRJEB24766) | human gut metagenome | biome: human-associated habitat; feature: feces | place: USA | collected 1985/1987 | reverse complement strand
AAATTAGACTAACATCTAAACAAACAGAATAATAACTTCTTGATTATCAAGCAAAAGCAATCAAGAAGTTATTATATTCAAAGACAGAAACAAATATATAAACATTTGAGAAACAACTTCTTGCAAACGAGCAAATCTGGGAATATTTCTAAAGAAGCCATTCAACAAACAAATCACTGATTCCCAACCTATTGTAAGAATAATTAAAAAAGCAAACAAAAAGACATTTGTTTTTCTGAAAATTGATTACGAAATTTGCAAACGTAGAAGTTTCGCTTTATTAATAACAGATTAAATATGATTGAAAACAATCAGGCTATTGCATTGTGGAAACGTTGCTTAAACTTTATAAAAGATAACGTTAATGCGACAGCCTATAAAACATGGTTCGAACCCGTCGTTCCATTAAAATACGAGGATAAAGCCTTGACTATAGGGGTTCCCAGTCCTTTCTTCTATGAATATTTGGAAGAAAAGTATGTGGGGCTCTTGCGTGCCGCCATTTATAAAGAAATTGGTGAAGGCACAGAGTTGATGTATTCTATACTCACAGACAAGACAAACCATATAGCCATCGATATGAAAGGGACAGAGCGTTCATCAGCTTTGCCTCCTCAGGCTCCTATACATAATGGTAATAAGGCTCCCAGCCTATTACAAGCTCCGGCTGTGCAAGACTTAGATCCACACTTGAACCCTAATTATAACTTTGAAAATTTTATAAAGGGAACAAGTAATGAGTTTTCAAGAACTGTGGCCGAAACCGTAGCTCAAAATCCGGCACGTACATTCAACCCTTTATTTCTGTATGGTCCGTCAGGTGTTGGAAAGACACACCTTATCAATGCCATAGGTACACGTATAAAGGAACTTTATCCGGAAAAGCGTGTTTTGTATGTATCTGCACACTTATTTCAGGTACAATACACAGACTCTGTGCGTACAAATCACTTCAATGATTTCATCAGTTTCTATCAAACTATTGATGTGCTGATTATCGACGATATCCAAGAGTTTGCCGGTGTAACCAAGACACAGAATACATTCTTCCACATATTCAATCACCTGCACCAGAACGGAAAGCAGTTGATTTTAACTTCCGACCGTGCCCCTGTCATGCTGCAAGGTATGGAAGACCGACTGCTGACACGTTTCAAATGGGGACTTGTTGCTGAATTGGAGAAACCAGACATTGAATTACGCAAAAACATCTTGCGCAATAAAATCCGTCGCGACGGTTTGGTTATTCCAGAATCAGTAATTTGCTACATAGCGGAAAACGTAAATGAAAGTGTTCGCGAACTAGAAGGTATTGTAAACTCACTGTTAGTATATTCTATCCAGCTGAAACGCGAAATAAATCTGGATTTAGCTCAACGTATTGTCCGCAAAGCTGTACGCTGCGCTGAAGTCAAACCACTTACAGTTGATAATATCATCGAAAAAGTATGCAGTCATTATAAAGTGGATGCTTCTACCATCCATACCAAGACCCGCAAACGTGAAGTGGTTCAAGTACGTCAAGTAGCAATGTACCTAGCCAAGAAACATACAGATACATCATCTTCAAAAATCGGTCAGCTGATTGGTAATAAAGACCACGCTACAGTACTTCACGCTTGTAAAATAGTGAAGGATCAGGTAGAGGTAGACAAAGCATTCAAAGCTGAAATTGAAGAAATAGAAGCTAGTTTACATCAAAAATAGGACCAAGAGATACATAAAATAAAAGCCGTGGTATTCGAATACCACGGCTTTTATTTTATGTATCAGACAAGAACATCCCAATTATTTATCAAACAACTGCTGCTTCAATGTTTTTTTCAACAAATCCGACATCGCTTCATTATCAGCCTTTCCATATCTGATATCTGTAAAAATCTGGGCAAGGGTTTCTGTATGATTTATTTCTACAAAATGACGGTTTTCAGGAAGAGATTCCTTATAAGCAAAAATGTCCTCAATCTCTTCTGGTGTATAATCATGATACTTTTCCTGATGGATAATACCCTTTATCGGCAAACGGTCTGGCTGAGCAGGAGATTCATCGGGGTAGCCTACGGTTATTGTTGCAACCGGTATCACCAATTCTGGCAAATTTAATATTTCTATAATCTGATGAGGATTGTAAATAGTAGTTCCTAAAAAACATGTACCCAATCCTTTATCCTCAGCAATCGTACAAAAATTCTGTGTCACCAGCAATGCATCTGTCATTGCATTCATAAAAGAAAGCAAATTATCATATCCCGGTTCAGCTTTTCTTTGGCGACACCATTTACTAAAACGATTAAAATCGGCACAGAAAGTCAGTACAACTGGAGCAGAAGTTACCATCGGCTGGTTAAAATGAGCCGGAGCCAACTGTGCCTTCATTTCCGGATCACGAGTAACAACAACACTATATAATTGCATATTACCCATTGTAGCTGCACGGAAAGAAGTTTCCAGCATATCATTCAACAAATCGACAGGAATATCCTGTGCCTTGTATTTACGTATCGTACGTCTGTTCTTTATTGAATCCATAATTAAAAAGTTGATTTATTTACAAAGGTACAAATAAAAAATAAGTATATAACAATGAATAGCAAATAAACACACCAAAAAGACAAAGTCATTCAAAACAGTAAACTTCAGGAAAATCACAAAATCATAAACAATTAATAATCAAATAAATATAAAAATAAAACGGAAAACTTTGCAGATTGTTAATAACTTCTTTCTCTTTTATTTTGCAAATAAGAAAAACATCTTTAGCTTTGCAGCGGTTTGTTATTCAATAAAGCAATTCTACAAATTAAAAAGAAAATAACGAACTAATATCATTATATAAAAGTGGAAAAACAAACGTACAGCTATGACGAGGCTTACAAGGCATCGTTAGAGTATTTTAAAGGAGATGAACTTGCTGCCCGCGTTTGGGTAAACAAGTACGCTGTAAAAGATTCCTTCGGAAATATTTACGAAAAATCTCCCGTGGATATGCATTGGCGTATTGCCAATGAAGTAGCCCGTATCGAGGCAAAATATCCTAATGCACTCAGTTCGGAAGAACTCTTTGGATTATTCGATCACTTCAAGTACATCGTTCCTCAGGGAAGCCCGATGACAGGTATCGGAAATGATTATCAAATTGCTTCATTATCCAACTGCTTCGTTATCGGTCTGGACGGGAAAGCCGACTCTTACGGTGCTATCATTCGTATCGACGAAGAACAAGTACAGCTGATGAAACGCCGTGGTGGTGTAGGACATGACCTTTCACATATCCGCCCGAAAGGCTCACCTGTAAAAAACTCAGCACTGACTTCTACCGGACTGGTTCCCTTTATGGAACGTTATTCAAACTCAACCCGTGAAGTAGCTCAAGACGGACGTCGTGGAGCACTAATGTTGAGTGTATCTATCAAGCATCCCGACTCTGAAGCATTTATCGATGCCAAGATGACCGAAGGGAAAGTAACTGGAGCCAATGTTTCAGTTAAGCTGGACGATGAATTCATGCAGGCAGCTGTAGAAAACCGTACCTATACACAGCAGTTCCCTATCGATTCAAACGATCCACAGGTAAAAAAAGAAATCAACGCTTCTGCTCTGTGGAAAAAGATTGTTCACAATGCATGGAAATCGGCAGAACCAGGAGTTCTTTTCTGGGACACCATCCTGAGAGAATCAGTACCCGATTGTTATGCAGACCTAGGTTTCCGCACTGTTTCAACCAATCCGTGTGGTGAAATTCCTTTGTGTCCGTATGACTCTTGCCGTCTGCTTGCCATCAACCTTTACTCATATGTAGTAAATCCATTTACTCCTGAGGCATATTTCGACTTTGAATTATTCAAGAAACATGTCGGATTGGCACAACGTATCATGGACGACATTATTGATCTGGAACTTGAGAAAATCGAAAAAATCATGGAAAAGATTGATTCAGACCCTGAAAGTGAAGAAGTAAAGGGAACTGAACGTCATCTGTGGGAAAAGATTTATCGCAAATCAGGTCTAGGACGCCGTACCGGAGTAGGTATTACAGCCGAAGGAGATATGCTTGCCGCTATGGGATTGCGCTACGGAACAGAAGAGGCTACCGAATTTTCTGAAAAAGTACACAAAACAATCGCAATAGAAGCTTACCGTTCTTCAGTCAATATGGCAAAAGAACGTGGAGCATTCGAAATATACGATGCTGCACGCGAAGTAAATAACCCGTTCATCAACCGTATAAAAGACGCCGATCCGGAACTCTACGAAGACATGAAAAAGTACGGACGTCGTAACATTGCCTGTCTGACAATCGCTCCAACCGGAACAACAAGCTTGATGACTCAAACAACATCGGGAATTGAACCGGTATTCATGCCTGTGTACAAACGTCGCCGCAAAGTAAATCCAAACGATGCAAATGTACACGTAGATTTCGTAGACGAAACAGGGGATGCTTTTGAAGAATACGTTGTATTCCACCATAAGTTCCTGACATGGATGCAAATAAACGGATACGATCCAGACAAACATTATACACAGGAAGAAATAGACGACCTGGTTGCCAAATCTCCTTATTATAAAGCTACATCAAACGATGTAGACTGGCTGATGAAGGTCAAAATGCAGGGACGTATCCAAAAATGGGTAGACCACTCAATCAGTGTCACTATCAACCTGCCAAATTCTGTTGACGAGGAACTGGTAAACCGCCTTTACGTAGAAGCATGGCGTTCAGGCTGTAAAGGATGTACCGTATACCGTGACGGTTCACGCGCCGGAGTTCTCGTTTCTACACAGAAGAAAAAGGATAAGAAAGAAGAAGAGTGCCAATGCAAACCACCTCAGGTAACAGAAGTACGTCCTCGTGTTCTGGAAGCTGATGTCGTTCGATTCCAAAATAATAAAGAAAAATGGGTGGCTTTCGTAGGACTACTCGACGGACATCCATACGAAATCTTCACAGGTCTGCAAGACGAAGAGGAAGGTATCCTGCTGCCGAAATCAGTAACTTCCGGACGTATCATCAAGAGTTACGATGAAGACGGAACGAAACATTACGACTTCCAGTTTGAAAACAAACGTGGTTACAAGATGACCATCGAAGGACTTTCTGAGAAGTTCAACAAGGAATACTGGAACTATGCAAAACTGATATCCGGTGTGTTACGTTGGAGAATGCCTATCGAACAGGTTATCAAACTGGTAGGTTCATTACAGCTCGACAGTGAAAACATCAACACCTGGAAAAACGGTGTACAGCGTGCATTGAAGAAATACGTACAAGACGGAACCGAAGCCAAAGGTATGAAATGTCCTAACTGCGGACATGAAACCTTAGTTTATCAGGAAGGCTGTCTGATTTGCAAGACTTGTGGAACATCACGCTGCGGATAAAATGATGAAGCAGGCTACAGACATGTATATTCATCTGAAAGGTATCAGACTGTACGCTTATCACGGTGTACTGCCTCAAGAGAATCGTGTAGGAGCGCAATATACAATCGACTTACGTCTGAAGACAGATTTTACACTCGCTGCTGAAACCGACCGGCTGGAAGGAACCATAAACTACGCAGATGTATTCAATGCCGTAAAAGAAGAAATGCGCATTCCTTCCCAACTGCTTGAACATGTAGCATGGAGAATTGCCCAAAGGCTATTGGATGATTTCCAGACAATAAGTGAAATCAATATTGCACTTTACAAGCAAAATCCTCCGATGGGGGCCGACTGTTCACAAGTAGGTGTAGAAGCAACTTACATCAGATAAATAAAGAAAAGGAGTCCGGATGATGAAAGTGACCTGAACCAATCATCACTTCATCTATCCGGACTCTTTTTTTATACCCTTTACTATGCAAAATATCAGTGCCCGAAAGATATCTCTTTTCTTAAGGAAAATCTGAAAACAAAGCTAAAAAGACTTCTAAAAAACATGCCCTTTACCGATTCAGTCTCAACTCCAAAACAGTAATAGAAAGAGCTGAAAACAGGTAAAAGACATGTTTTTTATATCTCAAGGAAGTTTTGCAAAAACATCGTGATATTTTCTAAAAAACTGTACGAAAGTTTCTGTCACTTCGTACAAAAAAACAGCCAAAATTCATGTTCTTTATACGAATAATTCATCTTCTTTTTCATAACTTACCAGCAAGTTCTTGCAATCGGCCTCAAACACCTTATAATCCTCTTGTCACAACGTAATCTTTTCCGGCTTCTGTTGCCAGATCATACTCATAGACTCTCGGAATAACCGGATATTGCGGATTGATTTCCTTCGATACCAAAGGCTCTTTAATGGCAGCCTGGCGGAACAGTGGATTAGGATTTGTTCCCGATGCCGGCTTCAGCCCCTCTCCTTTCAATGGAACATACGAACGCAGACGCAGGTTTCCTCCTATGCGGGAGTGAATCTTAGCAGTGTCCAACTGTACGCCATTCCAGTCCATATCGACAACAAATCCTCCGTGGGCAACCAATCCTTTGACTTTACCTTCCTCCCATTTGTCGGGTAAAGCCGGAAGCAAATGCACTGCTCCGTCGTGACTCTGAAGCAACATTTCTGCAACTCCAGCCGTAAATCCGAAATTTCCGTCTATCTGGAAAGGAGGATGCGCGTCAAACAAGTTAGGATACGTACGTCCTTCAGGATATTCTTCTTTTACCTCGTCATTGGGCAGCAGAACCAGCAAATTGGAAATCATCTTATAAGCATGATTGCCGTCGAGCAGGCGTGCCCACAGATTAATCTTCCATCCGATAGACCATCCGGTAGCCTTATCACCACGTTGCAGCAAGGTGTTTTTTACAGCCTGAAAAAGCTGTGGATGAGTAAACGGAGAAATCTGATTGCTGGGGAACAATCCGTATGCATGCGATACGTGGCGGTGTCCGTCTTTCGGATCGTCCAGATCTTCCAGCCATTCCTGCAACTGATTGTAACGCCCTATCTGCATAGGAGCCATTTCGGAAAGCAAGGTTCTCAACGAATCTCTGTAAGCAGCCGAAAGTTCCAGAATTTCAGAAGCAGCCAGTGTATTGCTCAATACATCGAAAATAATCTGATTATCCATCGTACAGCCCGATACGATAGTAGAAGCTTTCTTGGTGTCTTCACCCTTCGGACCATGCTCGGGCGACATGGAAGGAGCTGTAACTTTCCATCCATATTTCGGATGAGGAATCATATACCCCAAGAAGAAATCGGCGGCTCCTTTCATTGCCGGATAAGATTTTCTCAGGAAATCTTTATCGCCGGTATACAGATAATGCTGCCATAAGTGAGTAGTCAGCCAGGCTCCTCCTACCGGCCATGTTCCGTAGAAAGCTTTGTCTACCGGACCAGTGACACGCCAGATATCAGTATTGTGATGTGCCACCCATCCGTTGCAACCATACATCGTACGTGCGGTTTCACGTCCGGTTACAGATAAATCCTGAACCAGACCGAACAAAGGTTCATGGGTTTCCGACAGATTGGTAACCTCTGCCGGCCAGTAATTCATTTCGGTATTGATATTGATGGTATACTTTCCATCCCACGGAGCATTCAACTGATGATTCCAGATGCCTTGCAAATTGGCAGGCTGTCCTCCCGGCTGTGAAGAAGAAATCAGCAGGTAACGGCCATACTGGAACATCAAAGCTGCAAGTGCCGGATCATTTCCCTGACTGAAACCGGCAATACGCTTCACCGTTTCCTGTCTGGCTGTTTTAGTGTTTTCTCCTCCTAGCGAAAGCGAAACACGATTGAACTGCGACTGATAATAGTCGGTATGTGCTTTCAGCGCTTCGGAATACTCTTTTTTCATTGCACCAGCCAGCAAAGCAGAAGCTTTCTTGCTTTCATTTCCCTTTACATTATGATAATTGACGAAATTGGTTGCAGCAGCGATATACAAGGTAGCCGCAGTCGCATGCTCAACAGAAATATATTTATCCGTCAGACTGACCTTACCGCCTTCTGCTATCACCTGACTCTGAGTTTCAACTTCGATTACTCCTTTCACACCTTCATGGTCTCCACCCTTGCCGCGAAGAACCAGCTTTTTCCCCTGCTTTCTTACCGTACTTTGCAGCGGAGAATCATAGCTTACCTTAAAATTCAATTCACCTGGTTTATCGGTCGTGAAACGGACAATGATTACCCGATCGGGAAAAGAGGCAAAAACCTCACGCTGAAAGTTCACTCCGTCTACCTGATAACGGGTTGTCGCCACGGCTCTTTCCAGATTAAGGTCACGATAATAATTCTTAGCTTTTTCATGGCCCGGCGCTTCAATAATCAAGCTTCCGATTGTCTGATAAGGCATACCGTTGCGCCCCGTATAAAACGTCTGGTCAATCAGATTCTGGGCGTCCATTGTCTTTCCGGAGAAAATCAGGTTACGTACTTCAGCCAGACTTTCGAGCGCTTTCGGATTGTCATTCCGATACGGTCCTCCTCCCCAAAGCGTTTCTTCGTTCAACTGCAATTCTTCGCGCGATGTTCCTCCATAAACCATCGCTCCCATCGATGAGTTTCCTACGGGCAGTGCCTCTACCCATGTTTTTGCCGGTTGCTGATACCACAGCTTCAAATTTTGTGCGTGTGCCGAGAGCATCATCCAAACACATGCTCCCACTAATAACAAATGTTTTTTCATATAAGGTTTACTTATTGTATTTACGACGACAAAGATAACTAAAAGAGAAATAGCATCCAACGGTTCAAAATATTTTATTCCGAAAACAGAAAATACAATAAAAAAGCTGTCCGGATTTCCGTTTTCAATACGCAAATCCAGACAGCTTCTCTAATCTCTTTAAAAGAAATTCTATCTCTCTACAATCGGAGTATATGCTACTTCATCGAGTACATTCTTATATGCCGGACGAATAATTCGTCTTCCTTCGAAGTTCAGTTCCTCAATGCGGTGTGCCGTCCATCCCACAATACGTGCCATGGCAAAGAGCGGCGTATAAATTTCCATCGGAAGTCCCATCATTTCATAAATGAATCCCGAATAGAAGTCAACATTCGAGCAAACCTGCTTTTTCGTTCCCTTCACCTTCTTGAAACATTCTATGGCACGCTGTTCCAGCAGTTCGAGGAAAGCAAATTCCTTTTCGCATCCCTTTTCGGCTACCAGTTCACTTGCCAGCTCCTTCAGAAGCACTGCACGAGGATCGGAAATGGTATATACAGCATGTCCGATACCATAAATCAGTCCGCTTCCGTCGTATGCCTCTTTCCGTAACATACGCATCAGATATGTATCTATTTCGTCCACATTGGTCCAGTCGGAAATAACCTCCTTCAAGTGGTGGAACATCTTTACTACCTGTATATTAGCACCTCCATGCAGCGGACCCTTCAACGATCCGATACCTGCCGCTATGCTGGAATAAGTATCTGTACGGGTAGAACTGGTAACACGTACCGTAAATGTTGAGTTGTTACCACCACCGTGTTCTGCCTGAAGTACCAACAGCAGGTCGAGCATACGAGCCTCCAGCGGTGTATAGTCTTTCTTTATCATATAGAGAAAGTTCTCGGCAATCGAGAGATTCTCATGCGGATGGCGGATATGCAGCGAACGTCCGTGAATACTATGACGGTAAATGCTGTACGCATAGGCTATGATGGTAGGGAACTTCGATATCAGCTCGATGGACTGGCGCATCAGGTTATCGCGTGAAATATCGTCCGGATTCGGGTCGAACGTATACATCTCGAGCACACTGCGCGCCAGAATGTTCATGATATTCTGACCCTCCAGGTCGATGATATTCATGGTCGTCTTCTTGTCGAGTGGCATATTGTCGTTTATCAGCTCTTTGAAAGCAGCCAGTTGTTCACTGTCGGGGAGTTCTCCCGAAAGCAGCAGATAGGCAACTTCCTCGAATCCGAAACGTTTTTCCTTCAACAATGCATGGGCGATGTCATCCAAATCGTATCCTCTATAGAACAACTTTCCGGGAATAGGTTTCAAACCCTCTTCAGTACGCTCATAACCTACAACGTTACCAATCTTAGTCAGTCCTACAAGAACACCTGTGCCGTCTTCATTACGCAGACCACGCTTCACATTATATTTCGTGAAAAGCTCATTATCAATCCGGCATGCCTGTTTGGCACATTCCGAAAGTTTATATACGATATATTCTTTTTTCATTCTGATACGTTCTTTTGATTATAATGACTCTATTACACGCTGTCCGAACTCTTTCGTACCCAAAGCTTTTCCGTCGGGCATGAAACGAGCCAGATCGACCGTTGCCTCTCCTGCTCCGAACAATTGTTCCAATGCATTTGTGATGAGTAAAGCAGCCTCTTTCCATCCCAGATACTCCAGCATCATGACAGACGACAGCAATAACGAACAAGGATTAACTACATTCTTTCCGGCAATATCAGGAGCCGTACCGTGCGTTGCCTCAAAAATAGCATGTCCTGTCAGGTAATTGATATTGGCCCCCGGAGCGATTCCGATACCTCCTACCGTAGCGGCCAGCTGGTCGGAAACATAATCTCCGTTCAGATTCAACGTTGCAATAACCGAATATTCTTCCGGGATAAGCAAGGTATTCTGCAAGAAGGCATCAGCAATACAGTCCTTAATAATAACTTTTCCTGTATTCATAGCCTCAGCCAGTGCAGCCTTTGCCGATTCTTCACCCAGATCCTTCTTCAACTGGTTATACTGGTTCATCGTAAATATACGGCCGGCAAACTCTGTTTCTGCCACTTCATACCCCCAACGCTTGAATCCTCCTTCGGTAAATTTCATAATATTTCCCTTGTGTACCAGTGTAACCGAAGGCAATTTGTGCTGCAATGCGTACAAGATAGCTGCACGCACCAGACGTTTCGTGCCTTCTACTGATACAGGCTTTACTCCGAACGAAGAAGTTTCGGGGAAACGTACTTTCTTTACCCCCATCTCATCACGCAGAAAAGCATAAAACTTCTGTGCTTCGGAAGTACCCTGCTCCCATTCGATACCGGCATAAATATCTTCTGTATTTTCTCGGAAGATGTGCATATCCACTTTTTGAGGTTCTTTAACCGGAGAAACTACTCCACGGAACCAGCGTACCGGACGCAGGCAAACATACAAATCGAGTGTCTGACGCAAAGCAACATTCAGCGAACGAATACCTCCTCCTACCGGTGTAGTAAGAGGGCCTTTAATACCTATCAAATACTCACGGAAAGCATCCATAGTCGCTTCGGGCAGCCATTCTCCAGTCTGTTCGAAAGCTTTTCCTCCAGCCAGAACTTCTTTCCATTCGATAGAGCGTTTTCCACTATAAGCCAACTTTACAGCTTCGTTTACTATTTGCTGACATACGGGAGTAATCTCTGCTCCCACTCCGTCACCTTCTATAAAAGGGACAGTTACACAGTCGGGCACAACCAACCGACCGTCTTGCATATATACCTTACTCATAATCTTTTTATTGTTTTCTGAATGTATTCAGGGCACACCCTGCCTTAAACCAACCTATCTGCATTTCGTTGTATGTATGTGATGCCAAGAACATATCTTCTGTTCCGTTTTCATGTTTTACGATTACCTGCAACGGCTTTCCCGGAGCAAAGCTATCCAACCCTACAATTGAGATGCAATCGTGTTCCTGTATCTTGTCGTAATCATCTTTATTCATAAAGGTAAGCGCCAGCATACCTTGTTTTTTCAAATTCGTTTCGTGAATACGGGCAAAGCTCTTAGCAAGAATCACACGTACATTCAGGAATCGAGGTTCCATGGCCGCATGTTCACGGCTCGAACCTTCTCCGTAGTTTTCCTCTGCCACTACAATAGAAGGAATACCTTTTGCCTTATATTGCTTTGCCACAGCCGATACAGCCTCATAATCACCAGTCAGTCTGTTCCATACACTATTGGTCTTGCCATTGAATGCGTTTACAGCCCCCATCAGCATATTATCGGAAATATTTTCCAAGTGTCCACGGAAACGGAGCCACGGTCCTGCCATCGAAATATGATCAGTAGTACATTTACCCTGTGTCTTGATCAGCAACGGCATATCTGTCAGATCCTTTCCATCCCATGCTGCAAAAGGAGCCAGTTTCTGTAAACGTTTAGAATCGGGAGCGATAGAAACTTCCAGATTCTTTCCGTCGGCAGCCGGAGCTACATATCCGTTGTCGTCTACCGTGAATCCTTTATCCGGCAAGGTTTCTCCTGCCGGAGCATCGAGCTTGACCTGCTCACCTCTTTCATTTGTCAATGTATCAGTCAGCGGATTGAAACATAAATCTCCTGCAATAGCCAGCGCCATAGCTAACTCAGGCGAAGCGACAAAAGCATGCGTATTGGGATTGCCGTCGGCACGCTTGGCAAAATTACGGTTAAACGAAGTCACGATAGAATTGGCACGCTGCGGATCGTCAGTTACACGCTTCCACTGTCCGATGCACGGACCACAAGCGTTTGTCATAATCACTCCTCCTACCGCTTCAAAATCGGCTATCATTCCATCACGCTTTGTCGTACAGTAAACCTGCTCCGAACCTGGATTTATAATTAACTGGGCAGTCATTTTCAACCCTTTTGCCTTCACCTGACGGGCCAATGAAGCCGCACGAGTCAAGTCTTGATACGAAGAGTTTGTACACGAACCAATCAACCCCACTTCCATCCGTTGCGGATAACCGTTTGTCCGCACCTTTTCTGCAAATTCCGATATCGGACATGCTGCATCGGGTGTAAACGGACCATTGATATATGGCTCCAATGTAGACAAATCTATATCAATAACTTTATCATAATATACTTCCGGATTAGCCTCTACCTCTGCGTCAGCTTTCAGATACAAAGCATTGCCCGAAGCCATTGCAGCCACCTCCTTACGTCCCGTAGCACACAGATATTTCTCCATTTCCGCATCATAAGGGAATATGGAAGTTGTAGCTCCTACTTCAGCGCCCATATTACAAATGGTCGCTTTACCGGTAGCAGACAGTGAAGCCGTTCCTTCTCCAAAATATTCGATAATGGCATTGGTAGCTCCTTTTACAGTAAGCATACCCGCCAGCTTTAATATTACATCTTTGGGCGAGGCCCAGCCATTAAGCTTACCTTTCAGACGCACACCGATAATTTTAGGCATTTTCAGTTCCCATTCCATTCCGGTCATTACATCTACCGCATCAGCTCCTCCTACTCCGATGGCAATCATTCCTAAACCGCCGGCATTGGGAGTATGAGAATCTGTTCCTACAATCATTCCGCCCGGGAACGCATAGTTCTCTAATACAACCTGATGAATGATACCAGCTCCCGGTTTCCAAAAACCGATGTTATATTTAGAGGCAACACTCTTCAGAAAGTCATATACCTCCTTATTTGTCTCTTCAGCTACAGGTAAGTCTTCTTTAAATCCCCGATATGCCTGTATCAAATGGTCACAGTGTACCGTAGCCGGAACAGCAGCACTTTCTTTCCCTGAATTCATAAATTGCAGCAACGCCATCTGAGCCGTAGCATCTTGCATAGCTACTCTGTCAGGACGGAAATTTACATAATCCTCACCACGGCGAAAAGAAGCAACTGTATCTGCATTATATAAGTGTGCATATAATATTTTTTCTGCCAATGTCATGGCTTTACCTAATTTCATTCGCGCTGCATCCACATGTACTGCATACGATGCATAAAAGCGTTTCAGCATCTCAATATCGTAAACCATTCTGTTTTCCTTTCTTTTTTACCTTTTAAATAATGTCACAAACATATAGAAAATATTTTCAACAATCAATAAAAATTAAA
>OHOQ01000702.1_pt1 | contig 14254 bp, 13 predicted proteins | sample 1569881 | NCBI WGS metagenome assembly OHOQ01 (sample SAMEA3879596, study PRJEB24766) | human gut metagenome | biome: human-associated habitat; feature: feces | place: USA | collected 1985/1987 | reverse complement strand
CTGCGCCCGTGGCTTGAAACATCCAAACAGAGAGAATTACCCTTTTCCGCATAGACCGGGGAGCACCGTGCATGCAGTCCATTTTATCACTCTTATTGATTAACAAAAGGCGCACACCTCTTCCAAAGCAGTTTGGGAGGGGTTAGCCTTTTTCCTTACAGGAGGCTGTGATCCCGGGACTGAAATTCGGACAGGATTACTACGATGATCTGCTGGCGAAATACACCCACAAGAAGGAGCTGTTCCTCAAGGGACTGGATGATCTGCACATCATCCACAACGATCCGGAGGGGGCGTATTATGTCCTGCTGGACATTTCCGAATTCGGCTATGACAGCGATCTGAAATTCTGCGAGGATCTGGCCCGGCTGGTAGGCGTCGGAGCAGTGCCCGGCTCCAGCTTCTTCCGCGAGCCGGTGAATCATCTGATCCGCTTCCACTTTGCCAAGAAGGACGAGACGCTTCTGAATGCCCTGAACCGACTGGAAAGTCTTCGGGCAAAAATCCCCTCCCGCAAAAGGAACTGAAAGAGACCGCTCTCAAGCGGGAAGCCTCACAAGAGCAGGGCCTATCTGTCAGCCGTGCTGCGAGAAATCCGCGCTGTCCGAGATTGCAGAGATATTACCCCGGCGTGGTATTTCTGCCATCCATGACCGTGGGGGCAACGGACGCCCACCACTATGAGCAGATCTGTGACACCTGCCTGCGGTGCAGTCCCTCCATGGCGGAGCCGCAGGAAGCGGCCACCGGCGTCCACGGGACCAATGAGCGCATCCCGGTGCGAGCCTATTTGCAGGGCATCCGGGTCCTCATCGACCTGATGGAGCATGTGAACCTATCCTGCTAATGTGCTAAGGCGCGTATGTGCATCCGAGACCGCACTTCAGAAATTGAACGAGTGAAAAAGCTGCCGGGGAGTTGATCTCCCTGGCAGCTTTTTTGCGGTCAGCAGAAGGTTGGATTCCTGCAGAAAAATGCCCGAAGGAGATGTTCCTTCGGGCATTGCGTGTATTCGGCAGAAATCAGCTGCTTTTTCCCAGATACGCTTCCTTCACCCGGCTGTCCGCCAGCAGCTCCGCGCCGGTGCCGGACATGGTGATGGTGCCGGTCTCCAGCACATAGGCGCGGTCGGCCACCGAAAGCGCCATCTGCGCGTTCTGCTCCACCAGCAGGATGGTCATGCCCTCCTTGTGGATGTCGCGGATGATGTCAAAGATCTCCTGCACCAGCAGCGGCGAAAGACCCATGGAGGGCTCGTCCAGCATCAGCATGGAGGCGTTGCTCATCAGAGCACGGCCCATGGCCAGCATCTGCTGCTCGCCGCCGGACATGGTGCCGGCCAGCTGCTTGCGGCGCTCCTTCAGGCGGGGGAAGAGCTCAAAGACCTTCTCCTTGTTGGGAGCGATGGTGGAAGCAGGCTGGGTGTATGCGCCCATGTCCAGATTCTCTTCCACGGTCATATGCAGGAAGACATGACGGCCTTCCGGCACCTGTGCCAGACCGGCCTCGACGATTTTATGAGCGCGGACGCCCTTGATGCTCTTGCCCTTGTAGAGGACGTCGCCGGTCTTCGGGTGGAGCAGGCCGGAGATGGTCTTCAGGGTGGTGGATTTACCGGCACCGTTGGCACCGATGAGGGTGACGATCTCGCCCTCGTTCACCTTGAAGGAGACGTCCTTGACTGCGTGGATGTTGCCATAAAAGACGTTGATGTTATCAACTTTCAGCAAAGTCTGTGCCATCGTTCAGCCCTCCTTCTTGCCCAGGTAGGCTTCGATGACCTGGGGATTGTTGCGGATCTCGTCCGGCGTACCCTTGGCGATGATGCGGCCAAAGTTCAGCACGGCGATGCCCTCGCAGATGCCCATGACAAGGCTCATATCGTGCTCGATGAGCAGGACGGCAATGTTGAACTCGTCGCGGATGCGGCGGATGGTCTCGGTCAGCTCCGCCGTCTCGGAGGGGTTCATGCCGGCGGCCGGCTCGTCCAGAAGCAGCAGCTTCGGGCTGGTAGCCAGCGCGCGCATGATCTCCAGACGGCGCTGTGCGCCGTAGGGCAGGCTGCCGGCCTGTGCATCGGCGAGGTCGGCCATGTGGAAGATGTCCAGCAGCTCGAAAGCACGTTCGGTGCAGCGCTTCTCTTCCTTCCAGTAGTTGGGCAGGCGGATGAGAGAGGAGCCCAGATTGTACTTCATGGACTCGTGGAGGCCCACCTTGATGTTGTCGATGACGGACAGGTCCTTGAACAGGCGGATATTCTGGAAAGTACGAGCCACGCCCATCCGGTTGACCTGATAGGTCTTTTTGCCGGCGGTGGGCATCCCATCGATGAGGATGGAGCCGCGAGTGGGCTGGTAGACGTTGGTCAGCAGGTTGAAGACGGTGGTCTTACCGGCGCCGTTGGGGCCGATGAGGCCGGTGATCTCGTTGCGGCCGATCATCAGGTTGAAGCCGTCCACGGCGGTCAGGCCGCCGAAGTCGATGCCCAGTTCACGGACGTCGAGGATGGGCTTTTTATCCTTGTCGCGGTCGGTCAGGAAGCCGCCGGAAGGGACGCTGTGTAACTTAGTCTGGAACTCACTCATGGTCTGCGCCCTCCTTGTCAGCATTCTTCTTGTGGAACAGCTCACCGTTCATGACCTTTTCCACGATGCGGCTCATGGAGAAATCGTAGCTGCCCAGCAGTCCGCCCGGACGGAAGATCATCATCAGGACGAGCACCAGCGAGTAGATGACCATGCGGTAGCTGTCAAAGCTGCGGGTGGCCTCGGGCAGGATGGTCAGGACGGTAGCGGAGAGGATGGAGCCCAGCATGGAGCCCATGCCGCCCAGAACCACCATGACCAGGATCTCGATGGACTTCATGAAGCCGAAGGTGGAGGGGTTCAGAACGCCGATGTAGCAAGCGTACAGACCACCGGCCAGACCGGCAAAGGCAGCAGAGAAAGCGAAGGCCATGACCTTATAATAAGTAGTCTGGATGCCGCAGCTCTCGGCAGCGATCTCGTTGTCGCGGATGGCGAGGACGGCACGGCCATGGCGGCTCTTCATCATGGCATGGATGAGGAAGCAGGTGATGACCACACAGAGGAAGACATTGGCGAAGTTGGAGTACTTGGGGATGTTCTTGAGGCCCTTGGAGCCGTAGAACAGGCTGTAGCCCAGCACATCGTCGATGTTGTTCAGGGTGATGCGGATGATCTCGCCGAAGCCCAGGGTCAGGATGGCCAGATAGTCACCGGTCAGACGGAGGGCCGGGACGCCGATGAGGACGCCAAACAGGCCGGCCATCACAGCACCCAGTGCAAGGCCGATGGCAAAGGAAACGCCATCGGGCAGAGGGCTGTACTTGGTGAAGAGGGCGCAGGTGTAAGCACCCACGGCCATGAAACCGGCGTGGCCCAGCGGCAGCTGGCCCAGATAGCCGGTAGCCACGTTCAGGGACACGGCCAGGATGATGTTGATGCCCACGGTCATGAGCACCTTGTTCTGGTAAGTGGAGAGCATGTTGCCGGTCATGTAGGAAAGGGCCAGGAACAGCAGCACCACCAGCACGGCGTTCATGAGGTAGCGCACGGGCATTTTGAGCGTTTTGCGATTCTTGTTCATCTTCATGCCCTCCTTACACCTTTTCCTGCACCTTGCGGCCAAGGAAGCCCGTGGGCTTGAACAGCAGCACGATGATGAGGATGGCGAACGTGACAGCGTCCTTCCAGGCAGACAGGCCGATGGCGGAAACGAAGCACTCGCACAGGCCGATGACGATGCCGCCGACCATTGCGCCCGGGATGGAGCCGATGCCGCCCAGAACGGCGGCGACGAAGGCTTTCAGGCCCAGCATGGAGCCCATGGTGGGGGTAGCCTGCGGGTAGGAGCAGCAGTACAGCACCGAGCCGATGCCGGCCAGTGCAGAGCCGACCGCGAAGGTAAAGGAGATGGTGCTGTTGACGTTGATGCCCATCAGGCGGGCAGCGTCCATATCCTCAGAGACGGCTCGCATGGCCTTGCCAAGCTTGGTCTTCTGGACGAGGAAGGTCAGCACCAGCATGGACAGCACGGTGACCGCCAGCGTGATGATGGAGGTCAGGCCCAGAGGCACTTTGCCCAGATAGAAGGTCTTGTTGTCGTAGTAAGACGGGATGACCTTTGCGCCCGAGCCCATGACTAGCTCAGCCGTGTACTCGAGGAAGAACGACACGCCGATGGCCGTGATGAGCAGAGAGATACGGGGTGCGCTGCGCAGCGGGGTGTAGGCGATCTTTTCGATGACCACGCCCAGCAGCGTACAGGTGAGGATGGTGGCACAGACCGCCGTGACCGGGCCGAGGCCCAGCTGGTTCATGACGAACCAGGACATGTACGCGCCCACCATGATGACGTCGCCGTGGGCAAAGTTCAGCAGCAGGATGATGCCGTACACCATGCTGTAGCCCAGTGCGATCAGTGCATAGATGCTGCCCAGCGACAAGCCGTTGATGAGCTGACTGAAAAACACTGTCATGGATGGATACTTCCTTTCTTTCCGGCGCTGTTGCACGCCTTATGTGGGGATACACTTTTTTACCAAAAAAGCGGAGAGCACCGGGGCAATACTGTTCCGGCGTTCTCCGCAGTCGGGTCAATTTACGATCATTCGGATCTCAGCGGCGCTTCCATCACCGGTCGGTGGAAGAAAGCTGGGATCAGAACATTTCCTTCAGCACCGGCTTGCCGTCCACATAGGTCAGGATAGCAGTCTGCTTGACGGGGTCGTGATGCTCGTCGAAGGTGAAGGTGCCGGTGATGCCGTCGATGGTGCCGGAGGCAATGGCATCGATGACAGCCTGCTTGTAATCGTCGGTGCCAGCCTCGAGACCGGCATCCTCAGCAGCCTGCAGGCCGTAGACGACGGTCTTTGCTGCATCGTAGCCCAGAGGAGAGAAGCCGTTGGGGTACTCCTGACCGTACTCTGCCTTGTAGGCATCCTCAAACTCGGTGTTGGAGCCCTTTGCGTAGTTGGCGCAGAAGTAAGTGTCCTTCAGCTGATCGTTGGAGGCGTAGCCTTCCAGACCATCCCAGCCGTCGCCGCCCAGGAACGGAACGGTCAGGCCGACGCTCTCAGCCTGAGACAGGATCTGGCCCACTTCCTCGTAGTAGTTGGGGCAGAAGACAGTCTCGGGGTCCTTGCCGAGGATGGTGGTCAGCTGAGTCTTGAAGTCCACATCGCCCTCAGAGTAGCTCTCCTGATCGACGATGGTGCCGCCCAGAGACTCGAACTCGTTGACGAAGTTCTCTGCCAGGCCCTCGTTGTAGTCAGCACCCTTCTTGAAGATGACGGCTGCCTTGGTGTAGCCCAGCTTCTTGTATGCGTAGTCAGCCATCTTGATGCCCTGGAACGGGTCGGTGAAGGTGGCGCGGAAGACGTTTGCGTTCACGGTGTCGGTCTCGGCATCGTAGGTGACAGCCTCAGCGGTAGCGGAAGCGGTGACCATGGGCATATTGTAGTCTGCGCTCTCAGCAACGACTGCCAGAGTCGGGGTGGTGGTAACGTCGCCGATCAGAGCGGTCATGCCCTCGTCCACCATCTTGGTGAAGCAGTTGACAGCCTGCGTAGCGTCGCCCTGCTCGTCCTCGGTGAGGATCTCGATCTGCTTGCCGTTGATGCCGCCGTTGGCGTTGACCTGCTTCAGGTACAGGGTAGCACCGTTGACAACAGCCTGACCGTAAACGGAGACGTTGCCGCTCAGGGGGCCCATAACGCCGACCTTGATGGTGTCGCCGGAAGCAGCTGCTGCGGTAGAACCGGAAGCGGCAGCAGTGGAAGCTGCGGTGCTGGAAGAGCCGCCGCAGGCAGTCAGAACACCGGCAGCAGCCACGACACCGGCAGCAGCCAGAAAGTTACGACGAGAAATCATGTTTTTCATAAGTCTATATCCTCCTGATATTTGGAAGCGTTCGTGTTATTTGCAGCCATCGCGCGCGGCCCATGAGCCAGTGTCCCGAAAAGCTGTTAAGGAAGCAGTGCGCCCTTCCCTCAAAGCAGCTCTGCTTCCTTGAGTCTTATTATAAGCACTTCGGTGCAAGTCCGCAATTCACAAATCGTCCATAGTTTTGGAGGGGTTTCGGGTAAAACTCGCTATTTTTCACAAAATCAAGCGTCGCTTTTTGGTTACTTTTTCAAATTGTTCACCTGAGAAAAACAGAACATGAAAGCAATTCACGAGTAACAAAAAGATGACACAACTTTCCTCTCCTGAAGTTTGCTACTGCTAATATCACTGCATCCTCTTGCATCCCGGGCCGAATCATGGTAGGATAATATCGGTTAGTTAGCATATACTATCCAAATGAGAAGAGCGCATCCATTCCTATTATATATGGAGGTACAAATCATGAACTATCTTGAGATCGTAGACGTTCAGGGCCGTGAGATCTTGGACTCCCGCGGCAACCCCACTGTCGAGGCTGAGATCACCCTCGCCGACGGCACTGTGGCCCGAGGCTGCGCACCGTCCGGTGCATCCACCGGCGAGTTCGAAGCTCTGGAGCTGCGCGACGGCGACAAGGGCCGCTATCTGGGCAAGGGCGTCACCAAGGCTGTGGAGAACATCAACACCGTCATCGCTGATGCCGTCATCGGCATGGATGCTTCCGACATCTACGCCATCGACAAGGCCATGATCGACGCCGACGGCACCAAGGACAAGTCCAAGCTGGGCGCAAACGCCATTCTGGCCGTTTCCATCGCTGCCTGCCGCGCTGCTGCCACTTCGCTGGACATGCCCCTCTACCGCTTCCTCGGCGGCGTGAACGGCAACCGCCTGCCCGTCCCCATGATGAACATCCTGAACGGCGGCGCACACGCCACCAACACCGTGGACACCCAGGAGTTCATGATCATGCCCGTGGGCGCACCTTCCTTTAAGGAGGGCCTGCGCTGGTGCGCTGAGGTCTTCCACGCTCTGGCTTCCATCCTGAAGGCAAAGGGTCTGGCTACCTCCGTGGGCGACGAGGGCGGCTTCGCTCCCAACCTGTCCAGCGACGAGGAGACCATCGAGACCATTCTGGCCGCCATCGAGAAGGCTGGTTATCTTCCCGGCAAGGACTTCATGCTGGCCATGGACGCTGCTTCCTCCGAGTGGAAGAGCCCCAAGGGCAAGGGCTTCTACAAGCTGCCCAAGGCCGGCACCGAGTTCACCTCCAGTGAGCTCATCGCACACTGGAAGAAGCTGGTGGAGAAGTACCCCATCATCTCCATCGAGGACGGTCTGGACGAAGAGGACTGGGAAGGCTGGCAGGAGATGACCCGCGAGCTGGGCGGCAAGGTCCAGCTGGTTGGCGACGACCTGTTCGTCACCAACACCGAGCGTCTGGCCAAGGGCATCCAGCTGGGTGCCGGCAACGCCATCCTCATCAAGCTGAACCAGATCGGCTCCGTATCTGAGACTCTGGAAGCCATCAAGATGGCTCACAAGGCCGGCTATACCGCCATCAGCTCTCACCGCTCCGGCGAGACCGAGGACACCACCATCGCCGACCTGGCCGTGGCCCTGAACACCTGCCAGATCAAGACCGGCGCACCCAGCCGCACCGAGCGTGTGGCAAAGTACAACCAGCTGCTGCGCATCGAGGAGCAGCTGGGCGGCAGCGCCGTCTACCCCGGCATGGCTGCTTTCAACGTGAAGCGTTAACTCAGACTCTGCGACAGGAGCGCCAGTCCCGGCTTTGCCGGAGCTGGTGCTCTTTTTTGTCATTTCCATGTCAATTTGTCTAAAGTATACAAGAAAAAACATTAAAACTCAGCAAATCGACTATTGCCAATTCTCAACTGATATATTAGAATATAAGTGAGAGAGCGAGGCACTCCTGCCGCGCATAAACGCAAAGCAATATGAACGGAGGACATCCACTATGCCTATGAAAATGGGTTGGCGCTGGTATGGCGAGGGCAACGACCCCGTCACCCTCAGCGACATCAAGCAGATCCCCGGCGTGACCAGCATCGTCTGGGCGCTGCACAACAAGATGCCCGGCGAGATCTGGGAGATCGACGAGATCCAGAAGGTCGCAGACCAGATTCACGCTTACGGCTTCGACATGGACGTTGTCGAGTCTGTCAACGTCCACGACGACATCAAGATCGGCCTGCCCACCCGCGATAAGTACATCGAGAACTACAAGCAGTGCATCCGCAACCTGTCCAAGTTCGGTGTCAAGGTCATCTGCTACAACTTCATGCCCATCTTCGACTGGACCCGCACCGACCTGTTCCACCCCGTCGGCGACGGCTCCACCGCACTGTTCTACGAGAAGGACAAGATCAAGGGCGACTACAAGTCCATGGCCGAGTACATCATGTCCTTCACTGAGAAGTACAACATGACCTTCCCCGGCTGGGAGCCGGAGCGCATGGCAAAGCTGGACGAGCTGTTCAAGGCCTACGCCCCTGTCACCAAGGAAAAGCTCTGGGAGAACCTGAAGTACTTCCTCGAAGCCCTGATGCCCACCTGCCGCGAGTGCGACATCAAGATGGCCATCCACATGGACGACCCCCCTTGGGACATCTTCGGCCTGCCCCGCCTGCTGGTGGATGCCGAGAGCATCGACCGCTTCCTGAGCATGGTGGACGACGAGTACAACTGCCTGACCCTCTGCTCCGGCAGCCTGAACGCCAACCCCAACAACAACGTGGCTGAGATCGTCCGCAAGCACTGCGACCGCATCGCATTCGCACACATCCGCAACATCCATCACTTCCCCAACGGCGACTTCTCCGAGGCTGCCCACCGTGACTGCTGCGGCGAGACCGGCATCATCGAGATCCTGCGCGCCTACCATGACTGCGGCTTCGAGGGCTACATCCGCCCCGACCATGGCCGTCAGCTGTGGGAGGAAGGCCCCGGCAGCTGCCGCCCCGGCTACGGCAAGTATGACCGTGCGCTGGGCATCCAGTATATGCTGGGCGTCTGGGACCTGCTGGACCGTCTGGACGAAGAGAAGAAGAAGGGCTGATATATCATGAAGCTGACTGATATTAAGAACGGCAATCTGTCCGCCGAGTGGGCAGAAAAGGGCTACGAGCTGCCCAAGTTCGACGTTGAGGCCGTCAAGGCCAAGACCCACGCAGAACCCACCTGGGTCCACTTCGGCGCCGGCAACATCTTCCGCGCATTCCCGGCTGCCATCCTGAACGACGCCCTGAACAGCGGCAAGTATGACCGCGGCGTCATCGTGGCCGAGAGCTTCGACTACGAGATCATCGACAAGGCTTACCAGCCCTACGACAACCTGAGCCTGCTGGTCTGCCTGAAGTCCACCGGCGACATCGAGAAGAAGGTCATCGCCTCCGTCACCGAGAGCCTGAAGGCTGACTACTCCTTCGGCGCTGACTGGGCTCGTCTGGTCGAGATCTTCCAGGCACCCAGCCTGCAGATGATCTCCTTCACCATCACCGAGAAGGGCTACGGCGTCGCTCCTGCTGACCTCGAGCGCGGCCTGACCCCCGTTCTGGCCATGGGCAAGGTCACTGCTCTGCTGTACGAGCGCTTCAAGGCCGGTGCTCTGCCCCTGACCGTCCAGAGCATGGACAACTGCTCTCACAACGGCGATAAGGTCAAGGCCGCAGTCTTTGCCTACGCTTCCAAGTGGGTCGAGCAGGGCCTGGTCCCCGCCGAGTTCCTCGCCTACGTCAAGAACGAGACCAAGATCACCTTCCCCTGGAGCATGATCGACAAGATCACTCCCCGCCCGGACGCCAAGGTCCAGAAGATGCTGGCTGACGACGGTTTTGAGGACAACTACACCATCGTCACCGAGAAGCACACTTTCACCGCTCCCTTCGTCAACGCCGAGGAGACCCAGTACCTCTGCATCGAGGACCACTACACCAATGGCCGTCCTCCGCTGGAGCTGGGCGGTGTCCTCTACTGCGACCGCGAAACCGTCGATAAGATCGAGAAGATGAAGGTCTGCACCTGCCTCAACCCCCTGCACACCGCCATGTCCATCTACGGCTGCATGCTGGGCTACACCCTCATCTCCGCTGAGATGGCTGATGAGGACCTGCGCAGCTTCATCCAGAAGATCGGCTACATCGAGGCGATGCCCGTCGTCGTTGACCCCGGCGTTCTGAACCCCTACGAGTTCATCGGCGCTGTCATCAACCGCCGTCTGCCCAACCCCTTCATGCCCGACGCTCCTCAGCGGATCGCCACCGATACCTCCCAGAAGCTGGCGATCCGCTTCGGTGAGACCATCAAGGCTTACGAGGCGCGCGGTCTGGACAAGTCCAACCTCGTGCTGATCCCGCTGGTGCTGGCAGGCTATGCCCGCTACCTGAAGGGCATCGACGACAACGGCCAGCCCTTTGAGATCTCTCCCGATCCGCTGCTGGCTGAGCTGCAGGCCATCGTGGCTCCCCTGAAGGTGGAAGCCGGCGAGCAGGACTTCTCCTGCCTGAAGGCTCTGTACAGCCGCACCGACGTCTTCGGCGTGGACCTGTACGCCGTCGGTCTGGGCGAGAAGATCGAGTCTATGGCCAAGGAGCTGTTCGCAGGCCCCGGCGCTGTCCGCGCTACCCTGCACAAGTACGTCAAGGCCCGCTGATCTAAGCGTCCCCTGACTTAACAAGCCATTTCCGCGCCCATGCTGCGTTTTGCTTTGCCGCAGCATGGGTTTTTATTATGTCTTTTTTTCGGCACAGGAAAAGCCGCCGGGCCTTGCGGCCCGACGGCTTTTCTTATGATAGGAGGATCAAAAATGATCGTAGACTATCTTATTCAGTTCAGGATGGTCTGCTCGGTCTCGACGTCGAACAGGTGGACCTTGTGGGGATCGAAGGCAACGCGGACGGTGTCTCCGTTGCGGGCCTTGGAGGTGGGAGCGACGCGGGCGGTCATCTTGTTGCCCTTGTACTCCAGGTACAGGTAGATCTCAGCGCCCATCATCTCAGAGACATCGACCTTAGCATCCAGCTGGCAGTCGGTGTGCTTTGCCATGAACTCGGGCTCATCGTCGATGTCCTCGGGACGGATGCCCATCTTGACCTTCTTGCCGACGTAGGAATCCAGCTTGCTGTCAGCGGTCTTCTCCTTGGGCAGGGGGATGAGGTCGCCGCCCAAATCGACGCTGTACTGGTCGCCCTTCTTGACGATGGTGCCATCCAGGAAGTTCATCTGGGGGCTGCCGATGAAGCCTGCGACGAACATGTTGCAGGGCATATCGTACAGGTTCTGCGGGGTATCGACCTGCTGGATGATGCCGTCCTTCATGACAACGATACGGTCGCCCATGGTCATAGCCTCGGTCTGGTCGTGGGTAACGTAGATGAAGGTGGTAGCCAGCTTCTTGTGCAGCTTGATGATCTCGGTGCGCATGGAGGTACGCAGCTTAGCGTCCAGGTTGGACAGAGGCTCGTCCAGCAGGAAGACTGCCGGGTTACGGACCATTGCACGGCCCAGAGCGACACGCTGGCGCTGACCACCGGACAGAGCCTTGGGCTTACGGTCCAGCAGGTGCTCGATCTCCAGGATCTTAGCAGCCTCGTGGACGCGGCGGTCGATCTCGTCCTTCGGGGTCTTGCGCAGTTCCAGACCGAAAGCGATGTTCTTGTAGACGGTCATGTGGGGGTACAGAGCGTAGCTCTGGAAGACCATGGCGATGTCGCGGTCCTTCGGGGGAACGTCGTTGATGAGGCGGCCGCCGATGTACATCTCGCCCTTGGAGATCTCCTCCAGACCGGCGATCATGCGCAGGGTGGTGGACTTACCACAGCCAGAGGGGCCGACGAAGATGATGAATTCCTTGTCCTGGATCTCCAGGTTGAAATCGGTGACGGAAGGAGCCGTAGCACCGGGGTAGATCTTGTAGATATGCTGGCAGCTGATAGAAGCCATAAAGCTTTTTCCTCCATTGATGTTGTTGCACTCAAAGGCTCAGCTTGACGATGAGCCGTTTCATTGCTATTATAATAGCAGATTATTTTGTGTTATAAAATAGCATTTTATTGATTTGAGGTGTCAGATATTGATTTACTCTCCCAGCACGACTGCCGCCCTCGGCATCGTGGAGGATGCCCAGCCGGAAGAGCCCCTCACCCTGCGGGGCGAAGGGCTCTGGGTCTGCCTCATTTCCAGCGGAAAATGTGTCGTCTCGCTGTCCGATCTCGACCCGATGCCGGCAGGTTCTGCCCTGTTGCTGCCGCCCCAGAATGCCGCAGCGGGCCATCTCGTGCTGAGCCGGGGGCCGCTGACCCTCGCGCCGGAAAACGAGTGCCATCTGCTCTGCGTCCAGCTCACCGGGCAGGCAGCGGAACAGTTCCTTGCAGGGCTTTCCGAAATGCCCTTCCTCGCCCGGGGCGAGACCTGCCCGGCGGCGGCAGAGCTGATGGGGCGCCTTGCCGAAGAGCGGGACGCCTCGGAGCGGGTGCGCAGTCAGCTGGCCTTCGCGCTGCTGTGCGAGCTCTCAGACGCCGACAGCGCCGCCCCTGCCCTGCCCCCGCTGGTGGCCGCCGCCATCGAGGACATCCGCAGGAACTACGCCGGGCTTTACGGCGTAGAGGAGCTGAGCGAGCGTCTGGGCGTCTCCAAGAGCCACCTCGTCCGGGCCTTTACGGCAGCGCTGGGCGTCTCGCCGGGGCGGTACCTCACCAACGTCCGCATAGAAGCTGCCATGCGTCTGCTGCTCCATCGGGAGTACACGCTGGATGTCATCGCCAGCCTCTGCGGTTTCTCGGGGGCCAACTACCTCTGCCGCGTCTTCAAAAAAACGACCGGCCATTCTCCCACGCAGTGGCGGGCGATGGCCGGTCGGAGCGCACTGCCCGAGCTTTCGCCCGAGCAGCAGCGGTTGGAACAGGAATTGTTTATTTAGTTCGTTTTTTCCGCTTCAGCAGGAAGAGGGTCAGGCAGGCCGTGATGGCCTCAGAGGCCGGGAACGCGGCCCAGACGCCGTTCATCCCGAAGAGGGCGCTCAGCACCAGAGAGCAAGCCACGATGGCCACGATGCCGCGGGAAAGCGACGTCGCAGAAGCCTCTGCGGGGCGGTCCACCGCGCCCAGATAGCCGGCGGCCACGATATTGAAGCCCGCGAAGAAATAACCGAGGAAGTAGATGCGCATCCCGCTGAAGGCATACTGCGCCATGAGGGCCGAGTTCTCACTGTTGAAGACCGCGACGATCGGCCCGGTGAACCCGAACAGAACTGCATACAATGCCGCCGCCAGCGCAAGCGCTGTTCCGCTGCCCAGCAACAGGAGCTTGCGGGTACCGGCGGCATCGTTTTTGCCGTAGCACCTGCTGACCAGCGGCTGTGCGCCCTGGGCCACGCCGTTGAAGATAGCCGTCGCCACCAGCGCGTAGTTCGCCACGACGCCGTAAGCCGCCACGGCCACATTGCCCGCCAAACGCAGGAGCAGCAGGTTGAAGACGGTGGTGGTCACGCCGGAGGACATCTCTCCCACGAAGCCCGAGACGCCCAGCTGGCAGCTCTGGGCCAGCAGCTTCGGCGAGGGCAGCTGCCGCACAAGACGGACGGTGCTGCTCTTTTTGAAGAAGTGGCGGCTGCAGATCGCAATGCTCAACACCGGCGAGACTGCCGTCGCCAGCGCCGCGCCGGGCAGGCCGAGACCCATGGGGAACATGAAAATGTAGTCGAACACCACGTTGAAGAGGCTGCCGCAGAGGGTCGCCACCATGGCCAGTGAGGGATCACCATCGTTCCGGACAAAGGCTGAGACGATGTAGTTGCACATGAAGAAGGGCGTGAACAGCAGGAAGATGCGGGCGTACCCCACGCCGAGTGCAACGATCTCCGCGTCGCCGCCCATGAACCGCAGCAGCACCTCGGGGCAGAAGATGCCCGCCAGCATGAAGGGCAGGGCGAATACCAGCGCCCAAAGCAGGGCGTTGGAGAAATAGCGCTCCGACCGCTCGTCGCCCTGCGCCCGGAGGATGGCGTAGCGGGTGGCCGCGCCGAGGCCCAGCATGGAGCCGATGGCGAAGATGAAGTTGTAGATGGGCAGACAGAGGTTCAGCAGAGCCACACCGCTGGTGCCTGCCGCCTGCGAGATGAAATAGGTATCGGCCAGGATGTAGCAGGACGTACCCAGCAGGCCGAAGATGTTCTGGCTGACGTATTTGAAATACTGTTTGGTAAGGCTCATGTTCTCCTCGTCAAATGTCACATTTTTATCATTCAAATTTTATCGCAAGTCAAGAAATCAGTGCAACATCCAAACAGCATATTTGCGATATGCAATTCAACGCTGTTGCTGTTG
>OHOQ01000692.1_pt1 | contig 14462 bp, 9 predicted proteins | sample 1569881 | NCBI WGS metagenome assembly OHOQ01 (sample SAMEA3879596, study PRJEB24766) | human gut metagenome | biome: human-associated habitat; feature: feces | place: USA | collected 1985/1987 | reverse complement strand
CTATTGTAGGTGTGTGGCTTTTTTCGTCTTGCTCAGATGATTTTCTGGGTGAGACAGAAACCACGGACTTAGATCAGGCAACCGTATTCGCTGATAGTACTTATACGGCAGATTTCTTAAACCAGATTTATGTGGATATTGGTTTTGATATCCAACATAATCGGTATAAAGATCAGTATAATGATCATGGAGGATTGCAGACTAGTTGTGATGAAGCTGCGTATAAAGCTAGTACCGGGCTTACGACAGATGTAATGTTCGCTACTGGAACAGTCAATCCTGTTACTATTTCTGAGGACGATGTTTGGAGAATTGCATATCGAAATATTCGTCGAGTAAATGTGTTTTTTAAATATGCAGATGGATCCCGAATGGCTGAAGCGGCAAAGGAAGAGTATAAAGCAGAAGCACGCTTTTTGCGTGCTTGGTATTATGCAATGCTATTAAGACATTATGGTGGTGTGGCTTTAATTGGTGATGATGTTTATGAAACTGTAGAAGAAGCAATCAAGGAGCGTAACTCTTATGCGGATTGCGTTGAGTATATTGTGGATGAAGCTAATAAAGCTGCAGAAACATTGCCAGTTGAAAGAAGTGGAAACAAATTTGGACGTGTAACCCGAGGAGCTTGTAAAGCCTTAATTTCACGTGTACGTTTGTACGCTGCTAGCAAATTATTCAACGGTAGTGATTTTGCGCCTACTGATTTTCCGAAAGAATTGTTAGGGTATCCTACTTATGATAAGGAGCGTTGGAAGATAGCTGTAGATGCTGCCCTTGATGTGATAAAGATGAAGCAGTATGATTTGTACATCCGTAATGAAGATGAGAATAATGAGGCTTATCCGGGATGGGGATATTATGCACAGTTGTTACCTGCTGATTATTATGGAAAAGTGGGAACGGAGGTTTATTGTGGTACAATCTTTGAAAAGAAAGCAGGAGCTAGTATAGATACAAACCGATGGTTTGCTCCTCCTAGTACAGGAGGAAATGGTATTGGAGGGTATGTTTATCATGATTTGGCTGAACTTTTCCCAATGGCAGATGGCACACCGACTAAGGATAGTCCAGATTATGACCCTACGAATCCTGCTAACAAACGTGACCCTCGTTTCATGTTCACTGTTACTTATGATGGATGCATAATGAAGAGTAATATGCAGGATACTGAAATTAATATATCTGTGGGAACACAACAGGACGCTATCTATCGAGGGACTCCGACAGGGTATTATACACATAAATTCTTGAAATTTGGTTCAATGGCAAATCAAATGCTTTATGGAGGTTCGCAAGCACGACCATTGATGCGTTATACTGAAATTTTGCTGAATTATGCAGAAGCTGCTAATGAATATTATGGACCTGATCATAAAGATGTACTAGGAGATCAAGAAATTAGCCCGTATATTGTATTGAGAAAGATACGTGAGTGTGCTGGCATAGAGCCTGGCGAGGATGGAACATATGGAATTGAAAATAATATGAGTCAGGCTGATATGACAGAAGCTATCCGGTTGGAACGTCGGTTGGATTTAGCGTTTGAAGGACATCGTTTCTTTGATGTACGTCGTTGGATGATTGCTGAAGATACAGATAATAGGATGATGCATGGTTTTGAAATCACAAGAAATGGTGAGCAGAAGACAGGAAGAATCATTGATACTCGTCAGCATACCTTCCGTAAAGCGATGTATTTTTATCCAATACCTTATAAAGAGACTGTGAAATCACCGGATTTGTTGCAGAATCCTTATTATGAATAGGAATGATTGTTATATTAAAAATAAGAAATATGAGATTTAAAATACAAACTACGGTTTTACTTTTCGTCTTATTAGGTATTGTGAGTGCTTGCAATACATTTAAAGATGAAATAACTCCTGATTCTTATATGGAAGTACCAAAGCAGTTAGATGGGAAGTGGCAATTAAAAACTGTTATACGCAATGGAACGGATATATCTGAAGTGATGGACTTTAGTCAGTTTCGTCTGATTATGAATAAAGATAATACATATAATATTGAAAACTATCTCCCTTTTTTAGTAAAGAAAAATGGTACATGGAGAATTGATAATTTGACATATCCTTTTTTCTTAACTACATCTACAACCTGATCTACATATTTTTTACAGATTTCTTCTGTCTCTGCTTCTACCATAACTCTGAGAAGTGGTTCTGTTCCGGATTCCCGCACGAGGATGCGTCCGGTATCTCCAAGGGCTTCTGTTACTGCCCGTACCGCGCTCTGTACATCCGCATCATCCTGCGCTGCTTTCTTATCTGTCACACGTACATTCTCCAGAACCTGTGGATAAATATGAAGCCCTTCCATGAGTTCACTCATTTTCTTCTTTCTTGCCATCATAACTTCCATCATCTTAAGACTGGTAAGGATACCGTCTCCTGTGGAAGCATATTTTGAGAAAATAATATGGCCAGACTGTTCTCCTCCGAGAATGCATCCATTGTTTGTCATATATTCGTATACATATTTGTCTCCGACTGCAGTCTTTGCATAATCAATCCCTGCCTCATCGAATGCTTTGTATAACCCAAAATTAGACATAACTGTTGTAACAACCGTATTGTTTTCCAGTTTTCCACGTTCTTTCATATATTTTCCATAAATATAAAGAATCGCATCTCCATCTATCAGATTCCCTTTTTCATCTACACAGAGACATCTGTCAGCATCTCCGTCATATGCAAATCCAACATCCAGACCATTCTCGGCAACAAATTTCTGCAGGCCGCCGATGTGCGTAGATCCTGCATTGTTATTGATATTCGTTCCGTCCGGCTCTGCATTGATCACATATGTCTTGGCTCCAAGTGCATCAAATACAGACTTTGCCAGATTCCATGAACTTCCGTTCGCACAATCCAGTCCGACCTTCACACCCTTGAAAGAATAAAGTCCAAGTGAAATCAGATATCCGATGTAACGGTTTCTTCCTGATACATAGTCTACCGTACGTCCAATCTTAGATGTATGTGCAAATGGAATCTCCTCATACTTTTCCCCAAATACTTCCAGTTTGCCATCCAGATAGTCTTCTACCAGTGCGATCGTTCCCTCATCCATCTTCTCGCCATTACCGTTGATCAGTTTGATTCCGTTGTCATAATACGGATTATGACTTGCAGAGATCATGATCCCGCAATCAAATTCATCCGTTCTTGCCACATAAGCAACAGATGGTGTTGTTGTAACATGAAGCAGGTAAGCATCTGCTCCCGATGCAACAAGTCCACCTACCAATGTATATTCGAACATGTAGCTGGAACGTCTCGTATCCTTTCCAATTACAATACGTGCCGGTGTATCATCACCATTCTGACGTTTTATTTCTCCATAGTACCATCCGAGAAATCTTCCGATTTTATATGCATGATCTGCTGTTAAGTTATTATTGGCTTCGCCACGGAAACCATCTGTTCCGAAATATCTTCCCATATGTATTCTCCTAAAATAAAAATTTTTAGTCATTCCGTTATCAAGTAACTGCCACCATTATAGTTGGTATTAGACTCAAGTTCAAGCAAAAATGGCAAAAAAGTATGCATATGTGCAAAGACAATTGCTTCTATGCCTACTTTTTTCATTATTACCCGGTTATAATTCCGAGTTCCTTTTCACAGAGTTCTAACGCTGATGCTATGACAGCATCCATATCATAATATTTATATTCCCCGAGACGGCCTCCGAAGATCACGTTCTCTTCTTTTTCTGCTAATTCTTTGTATTCTGCGTACAATGCTCCATTTTTTTCATCATTGACCGGATAATATGGTTCGTCGCCCAATTTCCATTCAGAGCTGTATTCCCGGCTGATCACAGTCTTTGGAATATCATTTCCTTCTGAATCCTTTCCAAATTCGAACCACTTATGCTCGATGATACGTGTCCACGGCGTCTCTCTGTCTGTGTAGTTTACAGCTGCATTCCCCTGGAAATTCGGCTTATCTAAAAGTTCCGTCTCAAATCTTACAGAGCGGTACTCCAACGTTCCGAGTTTATATTCAAAATAAGCATCGATCGGTCCTGTATAAACTACTTTTTCTGCCAGCGCATCTAATTCCTCTTTATGCTCCAGATATTCTGTGTTCAGACGGATCTCTATGCCATCCAGAAGATTCTCTACCATCTTCGTGTACCCTCCCACAGGAATTCCCTGATACATTGCATTGAAATAATTATTGTCGAATGTCAGACGCACCGGAAGTCTCTTGATAATAAATGCCGGAAGTTCTGTGCAGTCACGTCCCCACTGCTTCTCTGTATAACCCTTGATCAATTTCTCATAGATATCTCTTCCAACCAGTGAAACTGCCTGTTCTTCCAGATTCTTTGGCTCTCCCGTAATTTCCTTTCTCTGCTCTTCTATCTTCGCCTCTGCTTCTTCCGGTGTCACCACTCCCCACATCTTGTTAAATGTATACATATTAAAAGGAAGTGAATATAACTCACCCTTATAATTCGCTACCGGTGAATTCGTAAATCTGTTAAACTCCGCAAACTGCGTAATATAATTCCATACTTTCTTATTATTTGTATGAAAAATATGTGCACCATACTTATGTACATGAATTTTTTCTACATCCTCTGTATATACATTTCCCGCAATATTCGGACGTTTATCAATTACCAGAACAGATTTTCCCGCTTTTTTTGCTTCACGGGCAAACACTGCCCCATATAATCCTGACCCAACTACTAAATAATCATATTTTTTCATCTTACATACCTCTTTTTATTTTCTGATACCTGTCACAATCTATCTGGTAGTGTTATTCTATCATATCCTTGTATTCCCGAAAAGACATTCTTCGTTTCCCTTGCTTTATCACGTTACCAAAAGATTGCATTTCTTTATCAGACATATTATACTATTTAAATAATGAATTTGTACAATTAGAGGTGATATGATTATGCATAAAGAATTTTTAATGGGAAATGCAGCAATTGCCCTCGGCGCAGTTGCTGCCGGAGTCAATGTCGTAGCCGGTTATCCCGGAACCCCTTCTACGGAAGTCCTGGAAACTATAGCAAAACACCGGCCGGATGATGTGTATGTAGAATGGTCCGTGAACGAAAAAGCGGCCATGGAACTGGCTGCCGGAGCTTCTTATGCCGGTGCAAGATCCATGGTAACCATGAAGCAGGTCGGATTAAATGTTGCTTCCGATCCGCTGATGAGTCTCGAGTACGTCGGGATCAAAGGCGGAATGGTCATTCTCGTAGCAGATGATCCGGGTCCGATTTCTTCTCAGACAGAACAGGATACCAGACATTTTTCCAGATTTTCCAAGCTGCCTTGTTTCGACCCATCTTCTGCGCAGGAGGCTTATGAGATGATCCAGGAAGCTTTTGAATATTCAGAAAAATACGGTACTCCGGTATTCTTACGTCCAACCACACGTGTCTGTCATGGCTACGCGTCTATCATGGTAAAAGATGAGACAGAATATACCCACCACCAGCCGGAAGGTTTTATCAAAGATTCCAAACGCTGGGTTATCTTTCCTAGATTATCTTTCATGAATCACAAAAAAATCGAAGCACGTAATCAGGAATTATCCGATATCTTTTCTTCTTATGAGAAAAATACGATTCATCCATCCTGCGATGCTTTCAAGGATTCAAAAAAAGGAATCGCCACCGGAGGGATCAGCTATACCTACACGATGGAAACATTAAAAAAGACCGGTATGGTAAAGACTTTAAAAATTGCCACGCCTCATCCATTTCCGGAAAAATTAGCAGTAGATTTCCTTTCTGGACTTGATGAAGTTCTCTGCCTGGAAGAACTTGATCCGGTCATCGAACGTGAGCTGATCTATATATGCGGAAAATATCATCTTCCAACCAGAATTAACGGAAAACTCAGTGGTCATACTGCCTGTGCCGGAGAAAACACCCGTGACACTATAACTACCTATATTAATACATTTCTTGGTCTTACCTCCCCTGTCACCACTGATTTTCCGGAACCGCCGGCACTGCCGGTCCGCCCGCCGGTACTTTGCGCCGGATGTCCTCACAGAGCTTCTTTCTACGCCGTAAAAAAAGCTATGAAAGGAAAGAAAACCGTTTTCTGCGGGGATATCGGATGTTATACGCTCGGAAATGCCCTTCCTCTCGATATGGTTGATACCTGTCTGTGTATGGGTGCCGGATTGAATATTGCACAAGGTATCGAAAAAGTGGAACCTGACACCACATGCTTTGCGTTTGTCGGAGACTCGACCTTCTTCGCCTCTGCGATCACAGGTGTTGTCAATGCCGTGTACAATCAGGCGAATATGATCCTGATCGTTCTAGACAACTCTACCACAGCCATGACCGGACATCAGCCACACCCTGGAACCGGCCGCACAGTGATGGGGGAGATCGTGCAAAAGATTAATATCGAACAAGTCCTCCGCGGAATCGGCGTTACAGATGTTAAGACTGTAAATCCGCTGGATCTGAACTCATCTGTAGCATGCGTCCGGGAAATGGCTGATAAGACAGGTGTAAAAGCTATTATATTCAAATCACCATGTATAGCCATCACCAAGCCGGAGTTTTCTCTTCATATAGATGCCGAAAAATGTATCGGATGTAAAAAATGTATCCGTGAACTTGGATGCCCTGCCATTGTACTTGACAACGGTAATGTCTGCATTGATGATACGATGTGTACCGGCTGCGAATTATGCAGTCAGGTATGCCCTGCAGCTGCTATTATAGGAGGTAAAAAACATGAATAATCAAAAAAACATTGTCCTGTGCGGCGTCGGCGGTCAGGGAACCGTCCTCGCTTCCAAACTTCTTGCCGCAGCAGCTATGAGTAAAGATATTCCTGTCATGAGTGCCGAGACCATCGGTATGGCTCAGCGTGGTGGTAGTGTATTCAGTCATCTTCGTATGGGTGATAATCTCTATTCGCCAATGATTGAAACAGGAACTGCCGACCTGATCATCGGCTTCGAACCAGGTGAGACAGTCCGTATGCTTCCCTATCTCAAAGACCACGGACATATTGTTGTCAGCACCCGAGCTGTAAAACCAGTTACTGCTACCTTAAGCGGATCAGATTATGATGCACCTCAGATGCTTGAATATCTAAAAGCGGCTGTTCCTAATCTGACTCTTGTAAATGCAGATCAGGCATGTGCAGACATTGGTTCTTCCAAAGTACTGAACATGGTGCTTCTTGGCGCAGCCATACGGACCGGAGTACTGGACTTTACAATCTCTGAAATTGAAGACATTATGAAATATACACTTCCCGAGAAATTCCATGAAATGAATCTCCGGGCATTAAACTATAACATATAACAAAGAAAGGCAGGAACACGACATATGCAGATTACAGAGACACAAATCGCACAGGTAAATAATCAGATACAGGCGCTCCTGAAAGCAGAAAGTTTCTATGGAAAGAAATTAGAAGAAGCCGGTGTTACCAGTATACAGTCAGCGGAAGATTTTCAAAAGCTTCCGTTTTCTGAGAAAAATGATTTAAGAAATGCTTATCCTCTTGGTCTGATGACCGCACCGGAAGAAAAGATTGTCCGAATCCACTCTTCTTCCGGTACCACCGGACTGCCGGTCATCATTCCATATACTCAGAAAGATGTAGACGACTGGGCAATCATGTTTCAACGCTGCTATGAATTGGCCGGTCTTACAAATCTGGACCGTATCCAGATCACACCCGGATACGGACTCTGGACTGCCGGAATCGGATTTCAGGCAGGTGCCGAAAGATTAGGAAGCATGGTTATTCCTATGGGACCCGGAAACACCGACAAACAGCTTCAGATGATGATGGATATGAAGACAACCGTTCTCGGTTCTACTTCCTCTTACGCCCTGCTTCTTGCAGAAGAAATCCAAAAAAGAGGAATCAAAGACAAGATCCATCTGAAGAAAGGAATCATTGGTTCTGAACGCTGGGGTGAAAAAATGCGCCGGCGTATCACGGAAGAACTTGGAATTGAACTCTATGATATCTATGGCCTGACGGAAATCTATGGACCGGGAATCGGAATCAGCTGTTCCCATGACTGTGGTATGCACTACTGGGATGATTATATTTACATTGAGATCATCGACCCTGTAACCGGTGAAGTACTTCCAGACGGAGAACTCGGAGAAATCGTCATTACCACCCTGGTCAAAGAAGGAGCACCTCTTATCCGCTACCGCACACATGATCTTTCCCGCATCATTCCGGGAGAATGTCCTTGCGGAAGCAGATTCCCACGGCTCGATACTATTATGGGACGTACCGATGATATGATGAAGATCAAGGGTGTAAATGTGTTCCCAGCTCAGATTGAGGAAATCTTAAAAGAATTTTCTGAAGTATCCAGTGAATATCAGATCCGCATTTCTCATCTTGACGGAAAAGACACCATGCGAATCTATGTTGAAACAAATGGAACGGGTGACTTCCTTGATCTTGCCAAACGAATCGCAGCTACCGTCAAAAGCCGCATAGGCTTTACACCGTTAGTTAAAGTTGTTGAAATCGGATTATTACCTCGAAGCGAAAAGAAGACAAAACGTGTCATCGATGAGCGTTATGAATAATTAGTGATATATTATAAATGGTGTTGTAAGATCTATATTTCTTACAACACCATTTTATACTTTGTTATAATCCTAATTCATCAGAGATCGCACACATTTCTTCCAATCCGATATCAATCAGATCCTCCAGCATCAGCCCTGTAAATTCAATACTTTCCATATAATCACGATTGGCACCTTTCGCAAATCGTGCTTCATTAAAACGTTTTATAACAGACTTTCTTTTTACACTTGCAATCTTTTTATCCGGGTAAATCTGCGCAACCGCTTTTAAGAAACCACTCATTGGATCTGCAGCCAGAAGTGCATATTGGATTTTTGTTTTCGCTTTCACGCCACTTTTCGGATTATGTGCACAGATCGCTCCAAATAATACAGGATCATCAATCCCTTCTTTTTTTAAGATTTCTACCGATGTCGGTCCGTGTACACTTAAGTCATGCTCCCAGTCACATTGCTCTTCATCCAGATCATGCAGCAATCCTGCAATTCCCCAATATTCCACCTCGTCCGGCGCAAGACGTTTGGCCAATCCCTTCATAATAGCCTCAACTGCCAGAGAATGTGTAATATAATTCTCACCTTTCATGTATTTTGTTAAGATTTCATACGCCTGATCTCTTGTCATCTGCATTTTCTCCATTTCTGTACGAAATATGTATTCTGATATTTTACTCTTCCGGTACAACGATCAGGTCTTTTGTAAAGTCATTCAGGACTTCACATCCATCTTCTGTGATGATTACAAGGTCTTCGATACGAACACCGATGTTCTCATCCGGGAGATAGATTCCCGGCTCTACTGAGAAGCACTGTCCAACCTTGATGATGTCAGTATTAACAGATGATACATCACCAAATTCGTGATCTTCCAGTCCGATAGAATGTCCTGTTCTGTGTGTGAAATACTCGCCAAATCCTTTTTCCTCGATGTAATTTCTTGCAGCAAGGTCAACGTCGCACATTCTATTTCCCGGTTTGGCAGCTTCGATACCTCTTCTATTTGCTTCAACTACGATATCATAAATTTCTTTTGCACGGTCAGATACTTCACCGATGAATACAGTTCTTGTCATATCCGATGCATAGTTATCTTTAAATCCACCGATATCAAGAATTACACAATCTCCGCGTTTTCCTTTGGAATCATCTGTTACATGATGTGGATCTGCAGCGCCATGTCCGTATGCTGTAATTGGATCGAACGATACATCTTCACATCCGATTTCTTTGTAAATTTCACGCATTTTTGCATTTAATTCTTTCTCAGTTAATCCTTTTGCTACCCATGGAATGATCTTTTCCATAGCAATATCATTTAACTTAGAAGATTTTCTCATAAGATCTTTTTCTTTCTCATCTTTTACCATACGGATATAATCGATGATCGGAGATCCATTTACAAATTTACTTCCTCCGCCTAACTCCTGCAGACGAATAAGGAATTTTGACGGCCATGTTTTATCAATTCCCATTGTCTTATCTTTATCTACATACTTGCTTAAGATCTCTACTCCGTCTTCAATATCATCATAATAGATAAGATCTACGCCAAGATCTGATTCCTGTGGAAATAATTTGTTGATTACCATTTTATGATTTCCGTTCACATTCAGATACAATGCCAGAAGTCTTTCTCCCGGGAAAATCCACTTGCCTGTCAGATAGAAGATCGCAACCGGGTCAGAAACGATCATCTGCGGAACCTCATGCTCCTCCATTGATTTTAATATTCTTGTAAGTTTACCTTGATCCATAATAGAACCCCAACCTTTCTTAAAATGTTGACAGAATCTGTTACTATTTTCGCTGATTCTCACTGACAATTATTATAAACTTTTTGAATATAAAAGTCAATTTATATATACAAATAACAGTAAACGTTAGTGATATTAACTTATTCTTCATTAAAAAAAGAAAATGTCCACACTTTTCAGTGTGAACACTTTCTTTTTATTTGACTTATATTTTATTCTTCATCTTCAGATACAGCAACTGTTTCTTCTGCAATATCTTCTACTGCATCTTCTGTTCCTTCATCAAGAGTAATCTCCTGATTCATCTCATCTGCATCTTTGAACTCAAAATCAAAATCGTCCTCAAAATCCAGTTCGTCTTCCATTTCCATCTCTGTGTTCAACTTGATGTCACGATACTTTCTCATACCTGTTCCGGCAGGAATATGTTTACCAATGATAACATTCTCTTTCAGACCTACCAGCGGATCAACCTTACCCTTAATAGCAGCTTCGGTCAGGACTTTTGTTGTCTCCTGGAAGGAAGCGGCAGACAGGAATGAATTCGTAGCAAGGGAAGCTTTTGTAATACCCATGATGATCTGCTCACCTGTTGCAGGTTCTTTACCTTCTGCTTCCAAAGCTTCATTTACATCCTCAAACTCAAGTCTGTCAACATTTGTTCCCGGAAGGAATTCTGTGTCTCCGGACTCTTCGATACGTATCTTCTTCAGCATCTGACGAACGATAACCTCGATATGCTTATCGTTGATTTCTACACCCTGTAGACGATATACTCTCTGAACTTCCTGGATCATGTAATCCTGTACAGCACGAAGTCCTTTGATTCTCAGAATATCGTGTGGATTTACACTACCTTCTGTCAGTTCATCACCGGCTTCCAGTTCTGCGCCGTCAGCCACCTTGATACGTGATCCATAAGGGATCAGATATGCTTTGGATTCACCTGTTTCTTTATTTGTCACAATGATCTCACGTTTCTTCTTCGTGTCATTTAAGTTAGCAGTTCCTGCGATTTCTGTGATAATTGCAAGTCCCTTAGGCTTTCTTGCCTCGAAAAGCTCCTCGACACGAGGAAGACCCTGTGTGATATCTCCACCGGCTACACCACCACTATGGAATGTTCTCATTGTAAGCTGTGTACCAGGTTCTCCAATTGACTGTGCGGCGATGATTCCGACAGCTTCTCCAACCTGTACCGGCTCACCTGTTGCCATGTTGGATCCGTAACATTTTGCACATACACCATTATGTGAACGACATGTAAGGATTGTACGGATCTTAATCTGTGTCAGCGGCTCGCCCTTCTCGTCAACACCCTTTTTACAGATCAGCTCTGCACGTTTCGGTGTTACCATGTGATTTGCCTTTACAAGGATGTTACCATCTTTATCTACGATGTTCTCACAGATATAACGTCCTGTGATACGATCCTGCAGACTTTCGATCACTTCGTTTCCATCCATGAATGCTTTTACATACATTCCCGGAATCTCTTTTCCTTCTGCCGCACAGTCACTGTCGTGAATGATAAGCTCCTGAGAAACATCAACCAGACGTCTTGTCAGGTATCCTGAATCGGCTGTACGAAGCGCGGTATCGGACATTCCCTTACGAGCTCCATGCGCAGACATGAAGTATTCCAGTACGTCCAGACCTTCACGGAAGTTGGACTTGATGGGCAGCTCGATCGTACGACCTGCTGTATCCGCCATCAAACCACGCATACCGGCAAGCTGCTTGATCTGCTTATCGGAACCACGGGCTCCGGAGTCCGCCATCATGAAGATGTTGTTGTATTTATCAAGACCTTCCAGAAGCACTTTTGTAAGCTCATCATCGGTCTTCTTCCAGGTATCAACAACCTCTTTGTAACGCTCTTCTTCTGTGATCAGACCACGTTTGTAGTTCTTTGTGATCTTGTCTACAGTATCCTGTGCAGTCTGGATCATCTCCGGTTTCTGCGGCGGTACTGTCATATCAGAAATCGATACGGTCATCGCTGCTCTTGTAGAGAACTTGTAACCAATCGCTTTTACATCATCCAGAACTTCTGCTGTCTGAGTTGCTCCGTGTGTATTGATTACTTTTTCCAGGATCTGTTTGAGCTGTTTCTTTCCTACGTGGAAATCTACTTCCAGAAGCAGTTCGTTTCCATCTACTTCACGGTCTACGAATCCAAGATCCTGCGGAATAATCTCATTGAACAACATTCTTCCAAGTGTTCCATCGATCGTGCCTGTCTTCACCGTTCCGTCCGGCATCTCTCTGGAAACACGGACTTTGATTCTGGAATGCAGTGTCACATATCCATTTTCATATGCCAGGAGTGCTTCGTTTAAGTTCTTAAAGAACATACCCTCACCTGTTGCTCCCGGTCTTTCCTGTGTCAGATAGTAAATACCAAGTACCATATCCTGAGAAGGAACGGCTACCGGTCCACCATCGGACGGTTTCAGCAGGTTGTTCGGTGAAAGAAGCAGGAAACGGCATTCTGCCTGTGCTTCTACTGACAGCGGTACATGGACAGCCATCTGGTCACCATCGAAATCGGCGTTGTAAGCTGTACATACCAATGGATGCAGCTTGATCGCCTTACCTTCTACAAGGATTGGCTCAAACGCCTGAATACCAAGTCTGTGCAGTGTGGGGGCACGGTTCAACATAACCGGATGCTCTTTGATCACTTCTTCGAGCACATCCCAAACCTCCGGCTGGAGTCTCTCTACCATTTTCTTGGCATTCTTAATATTATGAGCAGTTCCGTTTGCCACCAGTTCTTTCATAACAAACGGTTTGAATAATTCAATCGCCATCTCTTTCGGCAGACCACACTGATAAATCTTCAGTTCCGGTCCAACGACGATAACGGAACGTCCGGAATAGTCAACTCGCTTACCGAGAAGGTTCTGACGGAAACGTCCCTGTTTACCCTTTAACATATCGGAAAGGGACTTTAATGCACGGTTTCCAGGACCTGTAACCGGTCTGCCGCGTCTGCCGTTATCGATCAGGGCGTCAACGGCCTCCTGAAGCATTCTCTTCTCGTTGCGGACGATAATATCCGGAGCACCGAGCTCAAGAAGTCTTGCAAGACGGTTGTTACGGTTGATGATTCTTCTGTATAAGTCATTTAAGTCGGATGTCGCGAAACGTCCACCGTCAAGCTGAACCATCGGACGGATATCCGGCGGGATAACCGGAATCACATTCATGATCATCCACTCCGGTCTGTTTCCGGAGCTGCGGAATGCATCTACAACCTCAAGGCGCTTGATGATTCTCGCTCTCTTCTGGCCGGAAGCCTCCTGAAGAGCTTTTCTCAGCTCTTCGGAGTCTTTATCCAGATCGATATTCTTTAAAAGTTCCTGAACAGCCTCAGCACCCATTCCCACACGGAATGTGCCGTAGCCGTACTTTTCAACAGCATCACGGTACTCTTTCTCAGAAAGGACCTGCTTTAACTGAAGACCGGTGTTTCCGGCATCCAGAACGATATAGGAAGCGAAGTACAGGACTTTCTCGAGGACTCTCGGAGAGATATCCAGGATCAGGCCCATACGGCTCGGAATACCTTTAAAATACCAGATATGGGATACCGGAGCGGCAAGCGCGATGTGTCCGATACGTTCACGGCGGACGCTGGATTTTGTTACCTCAACGCCGCAGCGGTCACAGATAACACCTTTATATCTGATTTTCTTGTATTTACCACAATGACACTCCCAGTCCTTGGTCGGTCCAAAGATTCTCTCACAGTACAGACCGTCTTTCTCCGGCTTTAAGGTTCTGTAGTTGATGGTCTCCGGTTTCTTAACCTCACCATGGGACCATTCCAGAATCTTTTCCGAAGAGGCAAGTCCGATACGGATCGCGTCAAATGTCATCGGCTGATAAGTTTCATTTGTCTCAGGCATGAGCGTTACTCCCTTCTATTATTCTTCATCAAAGGAATCATCGGTGTAATCGTCAGATTCCCCTTCGAAATCATCGCTGCTGTCATCGTCACCCTCGACGCCAACCAGCTCTCCATCCTTGAACTCCTGCTGCTGATAGCCGTAGTCGCCAAAGGACTCATCACGGTTGTAGCGGCTGTCACCCTCGATGATG
>OHOQ01000672.1_pt1 | contig 14771 bp, 10 predicted proteins | sample 1569881 | NCBI WGS metagenome assembly OHOQ01 (sample SAMEA3879596, study PRJEB24766) | human gut metagenome | biome: human-associated habitat; feature: feces | place: USA | collected 1985/1987 | reverse complement strand
CAAAATCAGCTAAAGCCTTTTTGATATAAAAGAATGGGGTAGATGGGATGGATACGTTATACAAGCATTTAAGAAGACGGGGAAGACGCCATAAGAAGAGAGGTGCATTGACTAATGGACGTGGTTTTATCAAAAACCGCGTGGACATAGACAAGCGTCCTACGATAGTAGACAAGAAAGTACGTTTTGGTGATTTGGAAATTGACACAGTCATTGGAAAGAATCACAAAGGAGCACTATTAACTATAAACGACAGGGTAACTGGACTAGTATGGATAAGACTACTTAGCGGGAAAGATGCCAGCCCGCTAACTAAAGCTGCCATCGATGCCTTGGAACCTTTTAGAGACCAAATACATACAATAACGGCAGATAATGGAAAAGAATTTAGTTCTCACGAAGAAATTGCACGTAAACTAAATATTTTTGTTTACTTTGCAAAACCATACCACTCGTGGGAAAGAGGAGCCAATGAAAACAGCAATGGTTTGATTAGGCAATACTTCCCGAAGGGTACGGACTTTAGGGACATAACCAATGAACAGGTAATGCGCGTTCAAAACATCTTAAACTCAAGACCGAGAAAAAGATTGGGTTACATGACCCCAAAGGAAAAATATAAATTATTAACTAACAATGAATTCGACACTGTTGCATTGTCAGTTTGAATTCAGGTCAGGTAAATACCTAAATTTAATATTTTATGAATCACAAAACGTTCGTTTTGGCCGGATTGGGCAGCTTTTCTCTGTTGCCGGCTTTGGGGCAAACAGCCCAATCACAACCTAATGTTATTTTTTTGGTAGCCGATGATTTGGGCTATGGCGACTTGTCTTGCTATGGCGCAACGCGGGTGGAAACGCCAAACGTTGACGGATTGGCTCAACACGGTGTGCGTTTTACTGATGCGCATGCGGTGGCATCAACTAGTACGCCTTCGCGCTACTCGATGCTTACGGGCGAATATTGCTTCCGTCGACCAGGAACTGACATTGCTACGGGTGATGCCGGCATGATTATACGTCCGGAACAGTATACGTTGGCCGATATGTTCAAGAGTTGTGGCTATACTACAGGGGCTGTAGGCAAGTGGCATCTGGGACTGGGAAGCAAGACGGGCAAACAGAACTGGAACGAAAAACTTGATATGGGACTCGACGACATCGGTTTCGACTATTACTGCGTCATGGCTGCTACGGCCGACCGTGTGCCCTGTGTGTATATTGAAAACGGAGTGGTGAAAGATTATGACTCTTCGGCACCCATATCGGTGAGCTATAGCAAAAATTTTGCCGGCGAACCTACCGGAAAGGATAACCCCGAACTGCTCACAAAACTGAAATCGAGTCACGGACATAATCAGGCTATCGTTAACGGCATTGGACGCATTGGATACATGAAGGGAGGAGGAAAGGCGTTGTGGCGCGACGAAGACATCGCAGACTCGATTGCGGCTTCTGCTATTCGGTTTATCGAACGAAATGCTGATAACCCATTTTTCCTATATTTGTGTACGAATGATGTGCATGTGCCGCGCTATCCGCACGAACGATTCCGTGGTAAAAGTGTAATGGGACTTCGTGGTGAGGCTATCATGCAGTTCGATTACACGGTGGGACAGGTGATGGAAACTCTACGACGACTGAATCTTGACGAAAATACGTTGATTGTGATTACTAGCGATAATGGACCGGTGCTCGACGATGGATATCAGGATCAGGCACGCGAACTGGCGGGCGACCATAAACCCGGCGGACCGTGGCGTGGGGGTAAATACAGCGCGTTCGAGGCCGGAACGGCGGTGCCGTTTATTGTGAATTGGCCGGCAGCTATCAAACAGGGTAAAGTGAGTGATGCGTTGGTTTCGCACATCGACCTGGTGGCTTCGATGGCTCAACTTGTGGGTGCTCAATTGCCTTTGGGGGCTGCACCCGACAGCCGTGACCAACTTGAAACGTGGCTGGGTCGCAGCGACGAACCAGCTCCGTTTGTAGCTGAAATGGCGCAGGACCATACAGTGTCGGTGCGCACGAGTCAATGGAAATACATAGAACCAAGCAATGGGGCGGCTAAACAGGGACAAACGGGTATCGAAACTGGCTACTCGAAGAAACCGCAACTCTACGATATCAGCATTTCGCGATACGAAACTGAAAACTTGATTGAAGCACAACCTGAAGTGGCCAAACAGTTTTCGCAGCATCTTGATGAATTGCGTCAGCCCAAAACAAGTGCCGACACTTGCTTCTGGTATCGATTGCTTACTCCACAACGCGAATCGCGCTGTGCTACGTCGACGGGGGTAGGCAACGGTCTGATTGGCAAAACTGAAGCTATGGGTGCGGATTCGCAATGGAAATTCGTGAAACGTCCTGAGGGCGATGGTTACGACATTGTGAACCGTGAAGATAAATCGTATCTGACACCTTGTGCTGTGCAACGACCGGCTTTGCAACTGCACACATCGGCTGAACGACCTGCAGAGGGATGGGTGCTGAAAACAAATGGTATCATGAACTGTCTGTTTAGCGTGACTTGTGGCACTTCGCAAATGAACCAAAGCGAAAAATCGAGAAATTACCAAATTCTGAATTGGGGTAACGGTACGAATACGACTGATGTGGGCTGCCTTTATGCGGCAGTGCTGACGGATGCTACAGTTGAGGGAATCGTTGAGGGAATCGAAACGGTTAAGACCGACCCTTCAAAGTTGGAAGTGAAGAATGGACGTTTCGTGTGGAACGGAAATGACAAGGATGTTGAACTTTACGAAATCACAGGTAAGCGTTGTTCACAAGGAAAAATGCCAACCGAAGGTATTTACATTGTGCGCAGCGGTAAAAAAGCCTGGAAAATCGCGTTGTAAAATTGAAAAATAATTGCAGTAATTGATTGTGAACAATTCTGAAACAACTGATTTCGCAGAATTATCAATAGGATAAACCCAAATAACAAAAAGCAGAACGCTATGTCCGACTGTGTGTCGAAACATAGCGTTCTGCTTTTTGTTACCTTAGTAAAGTTTACCTCCCACATATAAGATTAAAATAAGCTCCACCAAATACCTTCGTTTTCAGCCGTTTAATTCACGAGGTTCTTTGTTCTCAAAAATTTACTCCCCGATTGTTGAAATTAGTTCCGACCTAGTTTGAATTAGTTCCGAGCTAGTTGAAATTAGTTCTGAGCTAGTTTTGATAATCTTGGAATTGCTGATAATCAGCACTTTTGAAACTTCGCAAAAAACGGCAGTGCATACGCTTATTTTGCTTTTCAACGAACCTTTAATCGAGCTATTAAATTTTGTCTCTATTAAGATATATGCTAAAATCGTCATAGGTGTAACAAGCTTGGAACAGGTTCCTATAAAGTTTGGTACTAATTTTACTAAAGTTTCCGACCTTCTTTATTGGGGGTGGGAAACTTTAATGAAGGATTATATGGCACAACAACTGGGAAGTAGATTCAGAGCTGCATTCGACAACCTTTAAAAAGGATTATTTAGGAGCGTAAATTTTGCAAATGCGCGAAAAAGTTCGTATATTTGTATAATATAGGATGCGGCTCGGCAATACCCTCGCTCAAAAGCAAGCTTTTGGCTTGTTGCTGCTCTCGCCTTTTATTATCTTTGTTGCAGAAACATTTCTGCTTCTAAGTTTATGTCGGATATGATTTAAAAAACTGTTGATATGAACCCTTTTATTATTTTTTGTTTAGTCCTCTATACTCTTCTTTTCTTATATCTTTTCATCCGTTCTCTTATAGACCCGAAGTTCGCTGAGAAATTGTCGGAAATCAATAGGAGAGAAAGAGAGAGGAAAGAGAGGAAAAGAGCTGGGAAATATCGTTCCCATGCAACAAATGGCGGTTGGCCACCATGGTGTAATCGCGATGGAAGCCCAAAAGGTTGATATTTATTATGTACTGGGTCATTCCTTTGTCTTTTAAATAGCGATTATTGCGTGTTACTTTTGGAACATTAAAACCAAAAGTAACACGTTTTTTTATGAATGCACAAGACATCAAGACGGTAAAGCTGGTTATCAACTCCGATCAGGCACAGCAAAAATTAGACGACATAAACAAGAAACTGGAAACGGCACGACAAAAACGTGCCGAAGCCTTTGAACGAGGAGATGGAAAGGCATTGCAAACCTATACGCGCGAAGTAAAGAATTTGGAAAGACAGGCTGAACGTATGCAAAGCAGGGCGCAAACCGTAGGGAAAGTGCTGAAAAGCTTAGACAAAGCCACTCCCAAAGAACTGAAAAAAACAATCAAGGAATTAAACAGGGAACTTGAGAATAGCAATGTGGAGCGAGGGTCGGAGCAGTGGAAAACGCTGACGCGAGCTTTAGCAGAAGCACGATCTGAACTTACAAAAATAAAGGAAGAAAGTAAATCATCAGGTAAAATCGTTAGTGACTGGGGAAATAGATGGGTTGGCTTTTCTACTATTGTGGCCTATGCCAAAGACACACTCAGCAATGCACTCAATACCATGCAAGGCTATGTAGAAGAGTTTGCCGAAATGGACGAACACCTGGCCAACGTGACGAAATACACCGGAATGAGCCGTGAAGAAGTGGAAGAACTGAATGAGGCGTTTAAACGGATGGATACCCGTACCAGCCGCGCAGCACTCAATGACTTGGCCGCTGATGCCGGACGATTGGGCATACAGAGCAAACAGCAGGTGCTCGACTTTGTGGACGCTGCCAATGTGCTGAATGTGGCTTTGGGTGAGGATCTGGGCGAGGGCGCGGTGAAGAACATCGGCAAACTGGCTCAGCTATTTGGCGATTCGGAACGCATGGGCCTGAAACAGGCCATGCTGGCTACCGGCTCAACCATCAACGAGCTGGCACAAAGTTCATCGGCAAACGAAGGATACATCATGGACTTCACGGCACGCCTTTCGGGTATGGCCCGACAGGCCGGCATGACGCAGGCCCAGGTAATGGGGCTGGCTTCGGTAATGGACCAAAGTATGGTGAATGCCGAAGAAGGTAGCACGGCATTGAACCGCCTGATACAGGAACTCTACACCAAACCGGCTGAGATGGCAAAAGCCGTAGGACTGGATGTAAAAAAGTTTACTACGCTCGTAAAACAGGATGCCAATGCAGCCTTGCTGGAGTTTGCCTCTGCTGCACAAAAATTGGGCGGTATGGACGCGCTCGCTCCACGCATGGCCGAATTGCAACTAACGGGGGTAGGCGTTACAAAAGTGATTACTTCGTTGGCAAACAATTTGGAACTTGTCAGAAACACCCAGCTACAAGCCACGGAAGCTTTTGCACAGGCAGACAGCGTGCAAAAGGAATACGACAAAGCCAACAATACCACGCAGGCACAGCTCGAAAAATCAAAACAGAAGTTGGCCGATTTGCGCACGGAACTGGGCGAGAAATTGATGCCGGTGTTTACCACAGCCACAAATGGGTTGACTGCTTTTTTGCAGGCATTGATGGCGGTTGGAACGTTTGTGGTTCAAAACATTGGAGCTGTAGGAATGTTGACTTTGTCAGTACTTTCATACACAGCATCTGTAAAAATTTGCACTGCTATCGAAACTGCTAAAAATGTTGCCATGACAATAGGAACAAGAGCAGCAGCCACAGCACGTGCAGCCGGATTGATGCTAACTGCCAGCTATGCCAAACTAACCGGAAATGCCGTATTGTTACGCGCCGCACAGATAAAACTGAACGCCACCATGCTGGCCAACCCTTATGCTGCAGTGCTGGCCGCTGTAGTTGCTGTAATCGGGGCGGTGTATCTGCTGGCTTCGCGAACCAAAGAACTGACCCGCGAACAACGGTTGCAAAAAGAAATACAGGCCGATAGCCTGGAACTTGAAAAACAGGGCGCAGAAGCAACGGCTAAAACGCAAAACAAAATAAAACTGCTTACAGCCATTGTGCATGACAACACCCGAAGCCTTGCTGAACGCAAAAAAGCCATTAACGCATTGCAACAGATTGCGCCTCAATATCAGGCCGAAATCAACGAGGAAGGCCGCATCACGCGCGAAAATACAAAAGCACTCACCGACTACATCGAGCAACTGAAGAAAAAGGCCATAGCGCAAGCTGCCATAGCCAAAACTGATGAATTGACAGGACAGCTGCTCGACCTTGAAATGAGCCGTGACCGCCGACGAAATGCCGTTAGCATACGAAAGGTTGTCATTGAGGTTGGGTATGATAAAGAGCTGAGCATTCATCCCTTCGCCTACGGCCTGACGGAGGCGGTCCAGAAACAGGAGAAAACTGGCTGTGGAGGGGATGGTCACCAAATCATAGTGAAATGGTACCACGATGATGTCTGAATTGACGAACATGTGAACCAGTCCTTCAGCATGCAGACTGCCCGGCGAGTCGATGAGTACCACATCTATTTCGGGGTCGTTGTGCAGTTTTTCCACCAGCGAGGTCATCTCCACTTTGTTGTTGGGTTCGTATGACCAGACTTCATAGGGCAGTTGTTCCTCTCCATACTTCTTGATGTCTGCCTTGCGGCATTTCATGATTGAGTGTTGGAAGTCGCAGTCGATGACAACCACCCGGACGCCTTTTGCCACTAAGTAGTTGGCAAAGGTGACGCAAAGGGTGGTCTTTCCGACTCCTCCTTTCTGGTTGGCAAAGGTGATTATGACCGGGGTCTGTATCATGTTGTTTTCCGTTTATCAAATTCGCAAGCAAAAGTAAATGCTGGAACAGGGAAAACCTAAATGCACAACATCAATGTGCTTTCGGTTGCTGAAACCGGGGGTTGAATGGACTTCGAAACAAGGGAATCTGAGAAAAATTAGCCAAAAAAGTTACAACTAAAAGTCCCCTTTTGGATTTCAGTTGTGACTTAAATCATTAAAAATCAGGCTATTCATATCCAAAAATAACAAAGTAATAGAATCCAAAGTCAAACGATTCCTTTTCATTTTAATGTTCAAATATGAAGTTTTTTGGCAAATCTTGTGCTATAATTTTGCTACATTTGTAGTTAGCTTACACTTATGACTTACCTATGATCAAACTTCGCTGCGCAGTAGAACGAATTACTTACCTGAACCCCGACAACGGATACACGGTATTGAAGGTAAAGGTTTCCGGTTACAAAGATCCGGTTACCTTGATTGGCTACCTGTTGGACTTACCTGCAGGTACGGTATTGTTGTGTGAAGGCGAATGGAAAGTAGACCAGAAATACGGCAACGAGTTTGTAGCGGACACCTGGACGGAAATCATGCCCTCTACGCTCTACGGCATCGAACGCTACCTGAGCAGCGGTCTGGTGAAAGGTATCGGCCCCAAGTATGCCAAACTCATCGTCAAACAGTTCGGTCTCCAGACACTGGAAGTCATTGAGAACAACATCGAAGAACTGCTGAAAGTGCCGGGTATCGGCAAAAAGCGCTTTTCCCAGATTCAGGAAAGTTGGGAGAAGCAGAAATACATCAAGGATGTGATGGTATTTCTGCAGAGCTATGGAGTAAGCACGGCCTATGCAGCAAAAATCTACAAGCAGTATGGCAAGGACAGCATCGGTAAGGTCCGGCAAAATCCTTACCGGATGGCAGATGAAGTGTGGGGCATTGGTTTTAAGATGGCCGATGATATAGCCCACAACATGGGTTATCTGGATAATGATCCGCACCGTTGCAGAAGCGGTATTCTACATACTTTGCACCAACTCTCTACAGAAGGACATGTCTATGCAGAAAGGGAGCAACTGATCAAAGCTGCCCATGAACTGCTGACTACCGATGAGTCCCTCATTATCCACACCTTGAAACAGATGGAAACGGATGAGGAAATCATCGCTGAAGAAGATGCCATCTATCATCCTTATTATTACTATGCAGAAGTCGGCGTAGCCAGAGACCTGCTTGACCTGCTGCTTCCTGCTGAACAAGACCTCTTCGCAGAAACCCTTGAAGTCAAATCACTCGGCAAGGAAACGGGTATAGAGTATGACGAGATTCAGTTACAGGCCATCGAACAGGCCATCCGTTCCAAAGTCATGGTGTTGACGGGTGGCCCGGGTACAGGTAAAACCACTACAACCCAAGGTATTCTTGCCGCATTCCAGCACATGGGATTGAAGATTCTGTTGGCTGCCCCTACCAGACGTGCCGCCAAACGAATGAGCGAAGCTACTGGAAGGGAAGCAAAAACCATCCATCGTCTGTTGGAGTATAACCCGCAGGAAGGCTGCAAGCGAAACGAGGAAAATCCACTGGAAGGGGATGCCCTCATTGTGGATGAATGTTCGATGATAGACATCCACCTGATGATGCATCTGATGAAAGCTATCCCCTCGAACATGCGCCTGGTTCTGGTGGGTGATGTGGATCAGCTACCCAGTGTGGGACCCGGAAACGTACTGCGCGACATCATTGAAAGCCGGAGGATACCTGTTATCCGCCTGACCCGCATCTTCCGTCAGGCGCAAAGCAGCCGGATTGTGATGAGTGCCCATGCCATCAATCAGGGCAATTATCCCGATACGAGCAACGGCAAGAATACCGACTTCTTCTTCATCAAACAGGAACAGCCCGAAGCAGTGGCTGAAACTATTGTAGAACTGGTGCAGAAACGGCTTCCTCATGCGTATGAGGTAGATGCCCATCAGATTCAGGTACTGACACCCATGCAGAAGGGAAGTATCGGAGCCATTGCGCTGAATGCAGCACTGCAGAAAGCCTTGAATCCCTCAAAGGTAGGACTGACTCGTGGAGTCAACACCTTCAAACTGGGTGACCGTGTCATGCAGCTACGAAACAACTACGAAAAGAAAGTGTTTAACGGTGACTTGGGCTATATCGAATCGGTAGATACGGATGAGAATACACTGAGTGTGAATTTCGAAGGAACACTGGTATCTTATGAAATCTCAGAATTGGAAGAACTGACATTGGCTTATGCTACTACCATCCACAAGTCGCAAGGCTCTGAATATCCCATCGTGGTGATGCCCGTCATGATGAGCCACTACATCATGCTGCAACGCAACCTCATCTATACCGGTATCACCCGTGCCAAGAAAATCTGTATTCTTATCGGCACCCCCAATGCCCTTCATTATGCCATCAACAACATGCAGGTTTTAAAACGGAATACGAAATTGAAAGAGCGGTTAAATATGTAAGCAAAGTTGCCAGAGTAATGTATGACACTATTCCATTAACAGAAAAAATATAAGCACATTGCAAATCAATTGAATTCAAGGGAGAACCCCTCGGCAATACGCCGAAAGGTTCTCCCTTTTAGTTTCTCATTTCATCCAATATGTTTTTCAACAGAAAAGAAGCATTCAGGTTCTTGGCCACTCCTTTGGCTATACGATAGGTGTATTCAATGTCTTTCGACAGGGCTATTTCAAAACAATAATTGCTGAATACCTCCTTATTTTCGTCCTCCAGTTTTGCCAGCTCCAAATCATGGGTGGCAATCAATGCCGCTACATTATGGCATATAATCTCGCGCAGGAAAACGATGGAGCCTTCCAACTTGTCTTTCGAATTCGTACCTTTCAGAATCTCATCCAAAATAATCAGGGTATAAGGATTAGACTTCACATGCTGTATGAGTTGCTTCAAGCGAAGAAGCTCCGCATTGAAATAAGAGATATCCTTTGACAGATTGTCTGTTGTTCGCATACTTGAAAACAGGGTAACGATTGAGAACCTGAAAGAGGTAGCACATACGGGTACCCCGTTGCAAGCCAGGATGTAATTGATTCCGATGGTCCGCAGGAAAGTACTTTTCCCTGCCATATTGGCTCCGGTCACGATGGCGACATGCTTCTTTCCGAGTGTAAAGCTATTAGGGACAGCTTGCTTGTAGGCCAGAAAAGGATGATAGATATCTATGGCTTCAATCACCTTCTCATCCTGTTCCGGAAGTATTTCCGCTGCGGTGTTGGCAGGATGATTGAACGAGTAATTGGCCAGACTGACCAACGCATCTATTTCGGAAATGCAATGGATCCATTTTTCCATGTGCGCCAGATGCTTTTTCTCCCATTGGATGATACGCTTCAACAGTAAAATGTCAAACAGGAAGAAACCATTGAAAAGAATATAGAAGATGGCATTCCCCCGCTGATCGAACAGGTTCAGCAAGCGCGACAATTCAGCGAAGGACTTCAAGCTGTTTGCTGAAGAAGAAAACAGTCCTTTTTGTAATTCAACCAAAACCCTAGCTTTGAATCTGGCATTCTGTATGTCATTCAAGACCTCGATATAGGCAACGAGTTCTTGATAAATTTTACTTATACTAATATTGGTCGCCAATGTCTTGCGAAAGAACAAAATCGAGCAGCCAAGATTTAATAGGAAGAATGTCATAAAATACTGCCATCCAATCAGTTTTAATAAAGCCAGCAGAAAAGAAAGAATGGTCATTCCTACGCAAACAGCAGGAATGGCGGAACGCAGGAGAAAACCGTGTTTTTGTTTTTCTGAAGCCAGCTCAGAAAGCATTTTAAGATTATCCGGAATGAACCTGTTGGCCATAAACCTGATACGCCAACTGAAGTGATCTGCCAGTTCTACAATGGCCGCCTGATTGAGAAGAATTTCCTGCTTATCCTGACAGAGGTTCGTCAATTTCTCGGCCAACCTGTCGCTCCCTTTCCGGGTGACACTTCTGTTCATCCGGTTGAATAAGGAACTTGGACCAAACAGATCCAAATCAAACGAGTATTCATGTTCTGGATTGATGTAAACCTCTCCCGAGGAAAATGATGTAAAATCGCCTTCCAGATAGGCCAGTTCATGCTTGCAGACAGACTTTTTACGTTTCAGCCCATCACAGAATTTCTGACAACGGCTGTCCAATACGCAAGCAGATAAATAAGCTGCAAAAAATGAACAGGCACCTGCCAGATTCAGAAAAGTGAAATTTTTGATAGCGAGATAGACAAAGAAAGCACTTGCACCAAAGAAAAGAAGTTTCGCCAGCAAATAGGCATTGCTCTTCCTGCGGAGCTTTGCTATTTGTACATCCAACTGTTCTATTTCCGATTGATAGATAGAATACACCATAGCTTAATTTTTAAAAGGTGCAAAGTAAAGCAATAAGCAAAAGAAAAGGCTTGAACAAATTCAAGACTTTCCATCCAGGCGTATCTTTTTACGGATATGGCTGATTGTTTCCGGGGTTACACCCAGAAAGGAGGCGATACTTCTCAATGGTACTTTCTCTTTCAACTTTGGACACCTACTCATCAGTTTCTTATACCGTATCATCGGACTGCAATAGGAATCAAGAAACCGGTCATATGCTAACTCATATAAATTTTCTGCCGCCTTCTTTCCTTCTTTCAAGTTGTCCAAATTAACTTCCCAATATGTGACTAGTTCATTCAATGCAATTTCATAAACTACACAGTCTGAAATAGCTTGAATGCTGACCTTAGACTGTTGGGATTTTATGAAGGAAGAGTAATCACATACGAACTCATTTTCAAAAGCATAGCCTACAATATGTTCAAGGCCTTCTTCGTCTGTAAACGAATACTGAAAGCTACCGGACTCAACCCACCCGGCAGACCGTGAAACTTCATGCTGGCGGATAAAAAAATCTTTCTTCCTGTATGTATGTTGCTTGCCATGTTTCAAAAAGAATTTCCTTAAAAGATGAAGACTCAAGTTCTTTTGGTAATAATTGAAATTCTTCATGGTATCAGGTAAATAAACTCATATTGTGTACAAATAGATTTTAATCACATCATAAATGCAAAGTTATATTTTAAAGATGAATATCGAACACAACAGTAGGCAGTTTTTTTATAGGTAAACAGAAAGTAATTACATCTTTAATGAGTGTCCATCATCCACCTCATCATAGTTCGTTTTCTTACCAACTTCCCATTCGCGATTGGCACTGTGGCTACCGATTCCTTTCTTGTTGAGTTTGCCAAGCCCCTGATGCGTCTTCTGCTGCAAACTCTTGATCGGATTCAATTTGGAAGATTTCTTAAAAGGAGTGCCTTTCCGTTTCTGCTTCATGGATTTCTTCTTCACCCGTTCTACATCAAAGCCTTCTTCATTCAGGTTAATAAGGATATGTTCCTTAAAATTGATGGCATAGTAGGTATCATCTACCTGACGGATGATGAAGCCTTCTTGATACATGGCGCTACGGGGTGATTTCACTTCGGGATCATTGAAGATACCATGCAGTTTGTTCACGGCATCTGCGTAGTTGGAGCTACGCTCTGGAGATATGTCCACCAAATCCGGGCGGTCCACTTTGAAAACCTTACAGAGCAGTGCCACTTCTGCAGCGCTGGTTGGCTTGAACTTTTCTATAAAGCTGATACGGTTGTTGCGGTCAATGGCCTTGGCCATAAAGGGCGGCAGTGGTCTACTCTTGCCATCAAAGTAGATGACACCTTTCTTTATATAGGCACGTTGTTTCTTGAGCTTCTGGAAGATTTCTCCCTGTGTGGTCTTGGGATTGAGGGTCAGCAGCTGGTCTATGAATGCTTCTATCCGGTCAAAGCGTTGTTCGGGAGTAGCAAAGTCCAGCAGTTCTTCTACAGCAAGGACTCTGGCACCATGAATGACGGTCTTGTTGGCATGGTCTATCAGCATGTAGCCGTAGGGCTTGTCTTTCTTGCCAAAGAAAACCACATCCACTCCGAAGTTCTTCTTCATCTCCTTCTGCAGTTCCTCCTTGTTGGCGCATACGTCCCGGTATTTTTTCAGATAGGCTCTCAGCTGGCGGTTGCGTGCCTTGTCCTGATAGCCTTTCTTGAACAGGGCTTCAATCTCTGCCAGAGGAATTTTCTTTTGAATTCGGCCGCCTTGCTTGATGAAGACATTCCCGTCTTTTTGAAAAACTTCATAGCCCATGGAACCCATCACGGCTTTGAACTGGGCGAAGGAAGAAAAGGAATATTGCTTGGCTGCTTCGAGGTCTTGCTCTGTCTTTTGTGTTCTATCGGTTCCAAGTATCTTGTCAATAACCGCCTGCGAGCGTCTGCGTTCATGGTCGTGCTGTATCTTGCGTCCATCGGGCGCGACTCTCGAAGTCACAATGTGCAGGTGCGCATTGTCTGTATCGTTGTGGGAATAGATGAGCCAGGGTTGTTCGGGTTCGGCATAACCCATTTCCTTGAGATATTGGTGCGCAAAATCGAGCAGCTGGGCTTCCGTCATTTCGTGCCCCTTGCAGGAGATGGCTACATGAAACTGCGCTTTCTGGATTCTGGGATTCATGGAGGAATATTCCATGAGAAACTGAGTCAACTCATCGGAAGTCGGCTTGCGTATCTCACCGAGTGCTCCGAAGTTTTTCATCTCCAGTAACCGGGCTACACCTTTCGCCACCTTCCGTTCATTGTAATCCACGGCATGGAAGTTCGAGCTTCCGGGTAATATGGTTGCTATCATTTGAGATTTCTGAATTATTCGGTTTAAAAGATTAGGGTACTTTGAGCATCCTCAACCATGGAAATCCCCAAAGGGAATACCATGATGGAACAACATCGAAATCTACTACGTGTTGGAAAGTTTAATCTTGATGCACTTCTGTGTAATGAGTTCCAGGTCTTTCTTTATCCGTTCCATTATTATCTGTGTTTCGCGGACAGTCGGTATCACGATTTCCTGAACATAGTCTGGTGCAAGCAACCCGGCAACTGCCAGTTCGTTGGCTCGTTTGACCACCTGATTCAGGTTGCCGCCTGCCCAGGAGAGTTCATTCTGATTCTTTCGGTAAAACTCACCGAGTTCCCGGATCAACTCGATGCGTTCCTTCACATCCACATTGGAAAATTCCTGCACTGCCGACAGAATATAATGGCTCACAGAGTGGAATGAGCCGGATTTTTCCTTCAACAGTTGGGCTTCCTCCGGGGTAAGCCGCAACTGAAATACTTTGGTCTTCTGTTTCATACTTCCTTGGATTACTTGTTAGCCGGGTTCTCCGGACACCTATTTCGCAGCGCGAAACAGCGATTTATCGCCCCGTTGCGGCAGCAATCGGCAAGTGACCCTTGTGAGGACAAAACTCCGTTTTGTAATGACAAGGGTACAACTTGCTTGACAAATCCTGCAACGCAGTTCGATGCCTTCCCGGTAGCTTTAGCGACCTCAAAGAAGCACAAAAAACGTCGAAACGCAAAAATTCACAACATCATTCTTGAGAGAAATCTTCGGTCGATTTATCTTGATTATCTAGCATTCCAAGTATATTCATCTGAATGCTCAGATGCTCCAGATTATCCTTTCCTAATATTCAAGGCTACTTGTCTTTAGTTCTTTCAACACCTATCTCTCTTTGTCTATATCACCTTAGTATCTTGGGATGCACGATGTTCCAATCCGATAGGCTTCAATCACTCGGATAAGAGGATTCTGACTTCGGGCAGACTGAGAGTTTGGAAACAACAATAGTCATGTGCAAAGCTGGTTGCGATAAATGGTTGCCTTCAGTTCCTTAGCGCAACAACACGAAGACCTCATATACATGTAGGGAAAAGATGGAATGTTTCCCTGTCTTCGGATGCAGATTAGCGTATGAAGCTGTCACCTCGAATAACGAGTATTACAACTACCCAAACGGATTCCTATCGAATCGAATTTCATAGTAAAGTGTAATGAAAGGATGTCGGAACATGAATTTGAATATCTCAAATACTATGAGCGAATCCGACCAAAGAACTTCGGAATAAGCCACTGAAAACCAAGACTTAAAGAGTGCTTCCATAGAACCTTTTCAAACAGCTTGGTTTTCAGGATACATTTTTTAGCTTCA
>OHOQ01000670.1_pt1 | contig 14843 bp, 12 predicted proteins | sample 1569881 | NCBI WGS metagenome assembly OHOQ01 (sample SAMEA3879596, study PRJEB24766) | human gut metagenome | biome: human-associated habitat; feature: feces | place: USA | collected 1985/1987 | reverse complement strand
AGCACGTTCCAAATTCCTGTTTGCATATTTTATCAAAAGGTACATATTAAAATTAACACAAAGGGAGATGTTAGAATGAAAGCTCATGAATATTGGTCTGTCGGAGCATTGATAACGATGCTAGGAACTTTTTATAGCGGATATAAAGGTTCAAAATCAAGCCATAAATATTTTGCGGCAAGTTCTTTGCTTTGTATGATTATGGCTATTTACACAGGTCATAAGATGATATCTAAAAACAAGAAAACAAAGAAAGAACCAATATCATTAGGAAATGAAGAATAATACAATCAACCTTGTGCCCAGTGGGCACGAAGTTGGCATAGTCACTATGGTGTCAGGAGAAATCCTGGCATCTTTTTTTTATATCTTTTTACACTTCAAAAAATAATCCAGGATAAATTTAAAAAAAATTAATCATGATAATAATGTGATGATATCACAGAAAATAAATGAAGTTCAGATTATAATAAAGCCATAAAAGAAAAAACAAGGAGGGCTGTAAAATGTCTGCTATTAATATCAATAAAAATAATTTTCAGAACGAAGTACTGAATTCCGATAAACCCGTTCTTTTAGATTTTTGGGCATCTTGGTGTGCGCCTTGCCGTATGGTAGTACCTATTGTAGAGGAGATTGCAAGTGAGCGTAGAGATATTAAAGTTGGAAAGATTAATGTAGATGAAGAGACTGAACTGGCAAATAAGTTCAGTATTATGAGCATTCCGACTTTAGTGGTTATGAAGAATGGGAAGATTGTACAGCAGGTTTCAGGGGCGAGACCTAAGAATGCGATTTTAGAAATGCTTTAGGGAGGTGTGCTAATGGGATTTTTTGATTTCTTTAAACAGTCGAATATTAATCAAGGCATAGAAGAATATAAAAGGACTGATGATGCAGTTCTGCTGGATGTACGTACACCGCAGGAATATCAGGAAGGGCATATACCAGAAAGTAAAAATGTGCCGTTGCAGCAACTTGACAATATTGCTTCTGTAGCGAAGAATAAGGATATCCCACTGTTTGTATACTGTTATTCCGGTTCACGAAGCCGCCAGGCAACTGGGATACTGCAACGAATGGGATATTCTAAAGTAAATAATATCGGTGGCATTGCAGCTTACTCAGGAAAGGTGGAAAAATAAGATGAAGGTAATAATCGTAGGCGGTGTAGCCGGAGGAGCTACAGCCGCAGCAAGAATACGCAGACTGGATGAACATGCAGAAATTACTGTGTTTGAAAGATCCGGATACATATCCTATGCGAATTGTGGGCTTCCATATTATATTGGAGACGTGATCACAGACCCGGAAGAACTTACACTACAGACACCAGAGAGTTTTTTTAAACGCTTCCGTATTAACATGAAAATTCATCATGAAGTTATCTCCATACATCCGGAACGTAAAACGGTTTCAGTGAAAAATTTAGAGAATGGTGAGATATTTGAAGAAAAATATGATAAGCTGATCCTCTCTCCAGGTGCAAAGCCAACACAGCCGAGACTTCCTGGAGTAGGTATTGATAAACTTTTTACACTTCGTACTGTAGAAGATACTTTTCGGATAAAGGAATATATAAATAAGAATCATCCCCAATCGGCTATATTGGCAGGTGGTGGCTTTATTGGTCTGGAACTGGCAGAAAATTTGAGGGAGCTTGGCATGGATGTTACAATTGTCCAGCGGCCTAAGCAGCTGATGAACCCTTTTGACCCGGATATGGCATCCATGATCCATAATGAAATGAGAAAGCATGGGATAAAACTGGTACTGGGCTATACAGTAGAAGGATTTAAAGAAAAAGACAATGGAGTGGAGGTCCTATTGAAAGATAATCCATCCATTCATGCTGATATGGTAGTACTGGCAATCGGCGTTACACCGGACACAGCATTAGCAAAAGAAGCTGGTCTGGAACTTGGCATCAAGGAAAGTATTGTAGTGAATGACAGAATGGAAACTTCTGTACCAGACATTTATGCTGCAGGTGATGCTGTTCAGGTAAAACATTATGTTACTGGCAATGATGTGTTGATCTCTTTAGCAGGACCTGCCAATAAACAGGGAAGGATTATTGCTGATAATATTTGTGGTGGTGATAGCCATTATTTAGGCAGTCAGGGAAGCTCCGTTATCAAAGTGTTTGATATGACAGCAGCCACTACAGGTATCAATGAAACCAATGCCAAAAAGTCAGGATTAGAGGTAGATACAGTAATTCTTTCTCCTATGAGTCATGCCGGTTACTATCCTGGTGGAAAAGTGATGACCATGAAGGTGGTTTTTGAAAAAGAGACTTATCGTTTGCTTGGTGCTCAGATTATTGGATATGAAGGAGTTGATAAACGTATTGATGTGCTGGCAACAGCAATTCATGCAGGGCTGAAGGCAACCCAGCTGAAAGATTTGGATCTCGCATATGCACCGCCTTATTCCTCTGCCAAGGATCCTGTAAATATGGCCGGATTCATAATAGACAATATAGCAAAAGGGACCTTAAAACAATGGCATTTGGAAGATATGGATAAGATTTCTAAAGATAAAAGTGCTGTGTTGCTGGATGTGAGAACTGTAGGTGAATTTAACAGGGGCCATGTGGATGGATTCAAAAATATTCCTGTAGATGAACTGAGGGAACGAATCAATGAAGTTGAGAAAGGAAAGCCGGTATATCTGATATGCCAGAGTGGGCTGCGAAGTTATATTGCCAGTCGTATTCTGGAGGGAAATGGATATGAAACATACAACTTTTCCGGCGGATTTCGCTTCTATGATGCAGTGGTTAATGACCGTACGCTGATCGAAAGGGCATATGCATGTGGTATGGATTATTAGAAATAAACAGTTTTATGATCTTTGTAGTGTTTCCAGTCTTTTCGAATCAAGGATTGTGATTTGGCCGCGGGAGAGTCTGACAAGCCCCTCGCCTTGAAAGTATCGAAGCATTCGAGTGATAACTTCCCTGTGGGAACCAAGATGGTTGGCGATAGTTTCGTGAGTGATTTTCAGTTCATTTGTTCCTTCGATAGAGGTCTCTTCTAAAAGAAATGAAGCAACACGCTTATCCAAACTCTTCCACATGATTTGTTCAATCAGCCACATGACATCAGAAAAACGGGTAGCCATTAACTCATTGGTATAGTTTGCGACAGGAGCAGATTCCTTCATGATGCCCTTATAGATTTCAGCAGGGATGATCCAAAGATCAGTATCTTTTTCTGCTTCAATGGTTACTTCAAATTGAATGGATCGTATGATACATGAGGCGGATAAAAGACACATATCCATATCGAACAGACGGTAAAGTGTAATCTCCCGTCCTTCATCTGAAAGTATGTAAGTTCGAAGCTGCCCGGATTTAACCAGTAATAATCCAGTACAATCCAGGTTTCCGTTGTGAATGACTGTTCCTTTTTTTACATGCTGTGTGATTAAATTATCTGAAATTAGTTTTTTTTGTGCTGTATTTAAGTCATTCCATAGTGGAAAATAATTTTCGAAGCTCATAACAGTTATCTCCTTTACGAACATAGTATACTTGCTTTTTTAAGATGCGTCAATTACATAATTGACATATGCCATAAATAAAAATATGTCACTTCAGTTATTAGCGTTCAAGGTAAATTCTTATGTAATAATATCACAGAAGAATTTACCTTTTTCAGGTACAATAGAGATACTAAATTTGCAAGGGGAACAAAGCATTGGAAAAAAGAGTGGCAAGTGTCGATAGAAAAAGATGTGTTGCCTGCGGAGTATGTGAAAATACTTGTCCGCTGGCAGCAGTTTTCTAGGAATTAAAAAGTAGAGAAAAGCCTTATTTTAAGGTGAATGGTATTTACAATACGAGGAGATAACGAAACTATGTCCGTTACCTCCTTTCTACATTAGCTTATTTATATGTTGATTATTTTGCACCCTTTTTCTTTTTAACAAGCAGTACAATGTTTATTATGCTGAAACCAGAAATAAGGAGCAAAACAGACCAGAGGAGCAATTCGTTGCTATCACCAGTCGGAGGCTTTTGGGTAGATGAACCATCACTTGTCAGTTTTGTCCAACCAGCATAAACTGTTTTGTTTTCGTTCAGCTTGATTTCCGTGATTTTCTGCATCAGCGTCTTATCGGAATACCAGCCGGTAAAGTCATAGCCGTTGCGGGTCGGGATGTAGTCGGAAAGGTTAATCGTCTTACCAGAAGTCGTGCGGATTGCATGAATACTGCTACCACCGTTGGTATCAAAGGTCAATGTGTAGTAAGTGGTTCCTTCGTCGTTGTTTGATTTTCTTTCAAAAAGAGCCTTTACAGTCACATTTCCTGCGGGCATGGTAAACTTATCTTCGCTGATCGTCACATCGCCGGAAACAACTTCCCACGACTTGAAGTGGTAGCCACTGTCCGGCGTAGCAGTTAGTGATATTGTCTCTCCCATCGTTGCGGATCCGGGAACAGCAGTTGCAGAGCCATTTCCATCATTTTCTACGGTCACAGCATAAACAGTTAAGTCATAGTAGAGTTTTAAGGTCAATATATCCGATGCACTGCTAATCTTTTTTAATGTCCCTTTGGTAATACTTCCTTCTGCATCAGGATTATAAGTGTAGCCTGTGTAGGTTTTTGGCTCAGCGGTAACATTCGAACCGATAGCACCTCCAAGATATTCCGTTTCTTCCAGCGTATAACCATCGTTACTAGCCTTATAATGCTCCACGATATATTTTACCGTATCGCCAGGAGTGATTGGCGTAGGGGAAACAGATTTTTTCCAGTTAGCTGTAACGGTTACGTCGGCGTTTGGCATGGTAAAGGTCGTTGTCGCGCTGCTTGCATCCGCAAAGGCAACATCACGATTGGAGGTCCAACCACCGAACTGATAACCGCTGCGCTCACCAGCCTTAATCGTTATTGTTTCGCCCTCTGAATACTCTCCATCGCCCGAATCTTGTGCGTAGCTTCCGTTCACTGTGACAGCATACTGCGGCTGCTTTGTAATCAGTGCAAGCTGCAAAGCGGATTCGTTCCCCGCACTGTCCTGTGCGTAAAGGGAAAGAACACCACCGTTGCTCTCCAGCGTACCGGGTACGGTGAAGGAGCCATCGTTAGCCGCATCGACAGATTTACCATCATTTCCGTAGAAAATCTTGCTACCCGCGTCCGCCGTGCCTGTGATTTGATATTCGCCCGTCATCTTGTCAGCGTAGAATATCGGAGCAGAAAGAGTCAGCACAGGCGGCGTTTTATCCACACTAACCAGCAAGAACACACTGGTCATATCCTTGGCGGTCGTATTGCCCGCAACACCTGAAATACCGTCGATCCTGAACATCAGGCTGCCCTCAAAATCGGGAAGCATATACCCTGATCCTGCGGTATTCTCACGAATCTCGGCATTCGTATCCATCCGTGTGACCTTGTAGGTGACACCGGTTGTTTCGCAGTTTACCGTTAGCACATCGTCGGTACCGTCCACATAGGCATGGTACACGCCGTTTTCGTCTGCTATGCAAGGCGTATCATTCATGGAGAGCATCAAATTCAACGGCGTATATTGTGGCAGATATTGCTCGGAAGATTCGACTTCCGTACTGTAGTATTTGCCGCCCTCGATGGTTCTGTATGCCCTCACGCCCACCTTGTAGGTCTTGTTTGCTTCAAGGTTTTCTGCCGCCGTGGTGGAAGAAATTTCTCCTTCTTCGTTCACCTCAACCGCTTGCCCGCCAACAGTAAGTGCCATATTGATAGAGGTGGCGTTTTTATCAAGGTCATAGCCGAAACCGGTGTCCTTGTATGTGCCGTCGTCTTGCTTCTGATAGATTGTCACGGCGTAACCATCGGCACTGTCTACCTTACCCCACGATGCCGTCATGACCTCGTTTCCAGCAAGGTTCAATGCAACGTTGTCAGGCGCAATCGGATGGTTGTTGTTCGTGTAGCTCACCTGAGTGTCGAACTGCTGATTGTCGATGGCGACGAGACCGGTCAGGGTTTCCACCTCGCCGTTCTCGTTGGTACTTTCAACGCTCTTTTCCGTCATGAGGAAAGAGGTCACATAGTAGCTGCCCGTGGGTGCCAGCGCACCGCTCTGTGGAATCTCGACTGAGATATTACTTGCGTCCGTTACCTCCTGCTCATCAATCAGATAATCTGCTCCGCCCTCTTCATTTGCAAAATAGGTGCGAAGTACATACTTTGTATCCGTTTCGGCGTACTTGATTTGGCCAGTCACCTGCTGATTGTTCAGAGACAAGTCCAGTTCCTCAAATGGTGTTACAGCGGCTTCTTGGTGTTTTTTTAGTTCAAGCGAGCCCGTGTTGACCGTATAGGTCCCGCCTTCATTCAGCCGCAGGAGAGCCACGCTGTAGTCCTTGTTGTCCGTCGTGTTATGTATGATATCGATGTCCGCATTGATGTCCGCGTCGGCATCAATCAGACCATCCTCGCCAACCCAGTTGACACTAATCTCTTGGTTGTCTTTCTGAATCTTCAAAGCATCCTTGATTTCCTGTTCGGTGACCGTGTTCTCAAAGGCCAGCAAGATATACGGCGTTTCGTCTGCACCGGCAGTCACTGTGATTTCCTCTGTGTTCTCACCGCTAGCTACAGGTACACCTGATTCTTCCGCAAGCAGCATAGGGACAGCCTCGCCGCTGTCCTCCGACGACATGGCCTGCACGATTGGATCGACGCCCTTGTCCGACCAGTCCCATTCGGGCAAATAGCCGAACGCGTTAACCTCAATATCCCAACCGCCGCCCATGCGGAAGTTGGTCTCAACGATATTCGGCAAGAGTACCCATGCCCGGGCACTGGCAAGCCAGCCGCCCACCTCGGTCATCGCACCGAGATACACGTCCATATTGCTAAACGCCTGCTTCATGCCCTCGCTGACGCTGGCATTCCTGATTGGGAAAATAGTCTGTCCTCCTATGACGAGATTGATATTTGCAACATCTACACCAAGACCGCCGAGGACGCGAATATTGTCCGGGAACTGTACTCTGCCTCTGACGCTGCCATTTGCGCCTACGCCAAGATAAAGGTTTGTTTTGTTCTCATCAGTACCGCCGAACGCACCCAGCTCGACGGAGGAGTTCAGGACAATAACATTGAACGCAGTATTCGGCAGATGCAGGTTAAGGGCCTCGGAGCCGACGAAATAGATCCCCTTGTAGGTGGTTCCTTTATAAGTCCGCTCCTGTCCGTTGAGCTTGAGAGCATAGCCAAAGCTGTCAATAATGGATGCGTTCGTGCCGACGATACCCACCTCGCTGGCCGTAAGGGAAATCTCACTCGGTCCGATGACTACGTCCCCCTTGCCCTCGATGAGATGGAGATAGGTGCCCTTCAATGTGCCCCGTAGCTTGAGGGGTGGGATGGCGAAATAGTCGCCGTTCACTGTATCAGCCAGATTGCTGAATCCCGCGCCGCCGCCGTTGAGCTGTCCGATCGGCACCGGAGGAATGAGGGGGATTCCGGGGCTTGACGCGACATAGAAGTACAGCGTGTTGGGCAGCAGGCTGCCGTCCTTTTTGCTGCGCGTCAGCTCCAGCTCCGCCTTGGTCTCAAAGAGGTCAAAGACGTTCAGCTCCAGTTCAAAGGCGTAACGCTTGTTGCCATTGAAGGTATTGACCTCGCCCTCGACGCTGGCCAGCTCCAGCGACAGCGTTTTGGCCGTGTCAAAGCTACCCGTTGCGTGAACGCCGTTGACCTTAAACTCGTTCTTCTCATTTAGGCCGTAGCCCAGTTCTTCCAGAGTGAAGCTTGCCCCCTCAAAGATGGTTTGGAAGCTAATATCACCGCTGAACACAAGATTTCCCGCCGCATCGGCAACAGCCTTTTCCAGCTTTGCATTGGCATATGGGATATCAACGTAAATCACAGCCTCATTTTTCGTTGGATTAATGTCAAATGTGAAACCGTCCTGTGTGAGCTTGATTTTCAAGTCCTTGCCTGCACCGCTTTTCGGCTGGTAAAACTTAAAGCTCGGTGCGTTCAGGCTCAGACCGCTATGAGTGATCGTTCCGTCCTTGTGGATGACGAGCTTGTTGTTTTTGTTGGAGGTATCCCATGTCGCCGTCACGGAGGGCGAGAGCAGTGCCGCCCCACCGGTAAAGGTAAATTCCGTGCCGTTTCTGCTCTCATAGTCGCCGCTGATGAGGGCAATAGGATCGCCGTATTGCTGTTTCAGGGCGTTCAGTGCCGCATCGTCGGCCACATATTCCACCGTCACACTGTCCCCGTTGGCAAAGGCGGCCAGCCGCTTGGCCTCAATGGAGATTTCTACCTTGTCCGCTTCTGTCGGAACATTCTCAACACCTTTCTTCAATTCGCGGAAGCCCCAAAGGAAGTGCACATTCCCACCTGGTTCATTACTGTCGAAATGGTAAGCGACGTCGCCCTTACACTCCACATAGGTGTTGGCAGGACTACTGTCCGGCGTTACGCTGAATCTTTCCGGAAGAATAATATCAATGCCCTGCACATCAGAGGCTTGCGTCAGTCCTACAAAGGGATTTGCCCAAGTGTAGCCGTCCACATAAACATCGCGGATATCGACCCCGCAATAGTCGCTTCCCTGAAAGAAGGCGTCCCAGGTAGACAGATTTTCCACCTTGCTGGTAAGAACAGAGCTTTCGGTCGATTCCGTATGCTGATCCGTATTGTAGACAGTGCGTCTCATCTTAATTGCAGGACTGTCTGTGGCGTTTGCGTGCCCCATGCCGGTAAAGTCGTCGAGGGTATAGCCCCACCTTGGCATATAAGCATCACTATCAGTCGTAGGAGGGACATATCCGCCTGTGATATAGATACTGCTGACGGTCGTCAGTACGCCCCAGGTATCTTCTGACGATTCGTCTTCCTTGCACTGCACCAGCTCATAGTAGACCGCGGTCGTGGCGGTAAGCGTGCTGTCGGGCAGCTTGGTCGTCAGGTCATACTCCACTTTGATGGCTTTTGCATCGCCATTTGGCGTTTTATTTACAAAAGACACATTTTTCAGGCGGAGCGTTGAGGGATACACAAGCTCCTGTTTGTTATAGCCGTAGCCTTTCCATGTAACAAACTCACAGAATGGTTTTTGCTTGTCTGTTTGATTGACACTGCTCGACGTTGCGGCAGGGGAAGTTGTGAGGGAGCCGTCCTGCTTGTTCAGCGTTATGCGGATATAATCGTTTTGCAGGACGAGTGAGCTGTTGCCCACCGAAACCTGCTCTACAGTGTCTGCCCGTTGAATGTTGTCAGCAACATAAGCCAGCGCTTGTGCGGGCAGTGCGCCTAAAAACAGGCAGAGAATCAATAGCATAGATAGGAATTTTTTCATATTGTGTTCTCCTTTTGTTCTTTTTTTTGTTTTTGTTGTTTCTTCTCTCGTTCATGCAGCCTCATACAGACGACCGTTATCACTACGGCCAGCACGAATGCAGTCATAGCCACCAGCACATATCCACCCACCCCTTCATGCAACAGGATCGCGCCGTACATTCCTGCGGCATCCATCGGCTGGATCTGCACCGTCCCGCAAGGGACAAAAACAGCAGAGAACACAGAGCAGACAGGTGATAGACTCTATGCCGCTCCTTTCGGCGGCGATATTCATACATTCGCTTTTTTACCAGCTCAACACGCTTTTCTGTATCGTACATACTTTCCAACCTCCTCAAAAGCACAGCTTAAAAAGCCTTTCACTTATATAGGTACAAAAACTCGGAGAAACTCTCACCTCAAAATCGAATTTTTTCAAAAAATTTGGGAGCTGCACAAAAGCAACTCCCAAAGAAGAAAAATTCAGTTGTATCACGGTATGAGACGGCGGGAGATAAGCTTTCCCACTGTCAAAATCAGAACGGGCAGGAGATAAGCGATATACTGTGCCGCGCTACCGTAGGCAATCAGCAGGTTATAAATTGCATGAAAGGTAATCGCCGCCCCAAGCAGTCCGCAGGTTCCGGCAATTTTCAGCCATGTCCGCCGCCACACATAGACAAGCCCTCCGCCCACTATGGCCCCACAGATGACGTGCATGGCTCCCGTCCCAATGCCCCGGAAGAAAATAAAGGAAAAATGTTCGGCTCCATTCTGAATCAGATAGCAGACATTTTCAAAAGTAGCAAAGGAAAGGGCGACGATCACGGCGGCAATTTTGATCTGCTCCGCTTTCGGCTCGAATACCAACAGATAAAAGAGCAGTGGCAGGAGCTTCATCACCTCCTCCACCACGGGAGCGATCTCCGAGGTGGCGACAAAGGCATCCGCCCCGTAAAGCGCGGTAAGAAAGGTGTTGATATAAGCGGAGAGCAGACATGCACCCATTCCCGCAAAGCAGAACAGGAAAAATTTTGTCTGCCGCTTTCCCATACACAGAGCAGCAATCAGCAGAGGCGAGGCCATACAGATCAAAACATTTTCAATATAGGTCATTTCACCACCGCCTTTTCCGTGGCTGGCAACAGAGCGAGCAGGCAGAGCGTCAGCAGAAAGTCAAACCAGCAGTAGGGGCTGGAAATGGAAGCCCCCGACCAGAAGCAACCTGAAGTCCAAAGGGCATACTCCACCGCCGTATAGCACAGCACCCCGATGTGGAAATGCCGCAACTCCCGTGCCGTTCCCGTCTGTGTATAGGCGTAAGCAAGCCCCCGGATGGAATGATGGGAAATAACGATCATCATGCCGCACCAGAGCAGATTGGAGAGGACATCCCCAAAGGTGCAGTAAAACATGCACAGCGGAACGCCGAACAGGGGGGCAAGCAGGGCCTTGCGGCATGCAAAACCCCGTTCCTCCGCGGTGGAAAGCCCGTATTGCAGAAGATAAAGAAAAATCACGCTGGCCACCCAGCCAAACTCCGACACATAAAAGACCTGCGGCGTTTCAGAAAATAAAAGCAGATACAGCGTCCAGTAGAGAGAGCCGAGGGCGAAGCAGCCGTAAAAACAGGTCAGCAGGAAATACGCCTGTGCCCGGCTTTTCAGATACCAGATGCCGCTCAGGCAGAAGCCCAGCAGGGTAACGATGAATTGTGAAAGGTTACTGACAAGCTCCATCCGCACCATCCTCCTTTTGATCATCCGGCTGTTCCTCCCTGTTCAGCAGACGGATGCGGAAGCATAAAATCGTCACGCATACGCCAAGAACAAAAGCGAGCAGTCCAATCACGATATATCCCAGCGCGGCGCTGCCGCCTAACATCGTTGCCGCCGTTTCAAACCCGGAAAAAGTCCCCGGCTCGATTCGTTCCACAATACCGGGCATGGAAAGGGAAACACCAACTATCACCGCAAGACACGCCGCCACGCCGGAAACGGCGGCAATCCATCTCCGCCGCAGTCTTTTTTGACGCTCTTTTTCTGCGGTACGCCGTTTTACTTCCGCTATCCGTTCCTCATGGCTCAACATTTGTGATCCCCTCCCGTTCCAATAATCCGCGCAAACGTTCTTTTCCCCGGTACACCATATTTGTAATCTGCTTCACGCTTTTTCCCATGACCTCGGCGGCCTGTTGATAGCTCATGCCCTCAAAATAGGTCAGATAAAGAGCTTCCCGATAATCCGGTTTTAACTCGTCCATGCAGAAGTGCAGAATCTGATCCCGTTCCTTTGTTCGGACGACCTCTTCCACTAGCGTTTGTCCGTCTGGTTCTTCGGTCAGATTATCAAGGCTGAAGAAAAGCCTGCGTCTGCTTTTGTGACGCAGGGCCATGTGCCGCGCCGCTTTATACAGGTAAGCCTTAAATCCGCCGTCCCGGATGCGGGGCTTTTTCGTAAACAGATAGGAAAAGGCTTCGATCATCAGATCTTCCGCTTCGTGAACGTCATGCAGATAACCGTTTATATATAAGGTCAGCGGGTCGCCATATTTTTTCATCAGTGCCTCAAGCCCTGCTTCATCACCGCACAGATATTGCTTGTAAAATTCTTCATCGGTGCTCATGATGTTCACTTCCTTTCTGCCATGTCATTCCTGCATTTCCCATTTTCGGGCAGTTTCTCTTATGGACAGATAACCTCACATTACGTTCCACTTTTTTCAAAGATATAATCCTGTTCTGTCTGAAAATAATATATACATTATATGTGAACATCAGCATAATTTCAAGAATGACGATAAGAAAATCTAATAATAGTAGAAATGTAAATATGCAGTAAGGAAAAAGTACAGAATCGGAAAAGTATACAATGATGAAATGCTGACGCAGGACAGCATCTCATCGTTGAGGGGAGACTACAAAGAGTATTCCTGAATATACCATATGATAATCTCAGCGGCTTGCTGCTCACGTTATATGAGCATTATTTATAATTCAAATTCATCTAGATCATTCGGGATATAGAGGGTTCCATGGTAATACATGGAGCCTTCTTTTGTATACAGCTCTTTCCGATTCTTTAGTGTGTCATCTTCGGTGTGATACAGGATCAAGTTCCGGATATGTAGGGTTTCAGCCAGTTCACAGGCATCCTTTACCGTGGAATGATGCTTCTTATATGGCTGGTATTTGTCAGCTTGCCCATAGAGGCAGAATGCTTCATGAAGAAGCCATTTACTGTCTTTGGCATATGTTTCTTCGCAAGGGTTAAATGGTTCATCACCGCAGCAGGTTAATTTTTCTTCTCCGTCTTTTACTTTAATCATATGAATCTGTTTGCCAATGGCAGCGCAGTGTTTCTTCTGAAGGAGCAATTCTGCCATGGAGTGCAGGATATGAATGACCTCCTCATGGCCATAAATATTCAGTTCCCGTTTCAGACCTTTTTCTGCAATAATTATAGTCAGTAGTATTGCGGCAGTGTTCAGAAGTAATGGCGAAGGTGTGTTTTGTTAAATAAAGAAGTTAAAGGGGCATATGTCAAAAACATTATTGACATATGCTCTTAATGGAGTTAATATATAAGAAAAACAAGAAAGGAGCAGTTTATGCCAAGACCAGTAAAGTGCAGAAAAGTCTGCCATTTTCCGGATGTTTTAGAATTTTTTCCGGTAGATGATAATAAAAAAACTCCGCCCATTATTTTGACGATAGATGAGTACGAAACAATCCGTCTTTTGGACAAAGAAGGTTATAGTCAGGAGCAGTGTGCAGTATCTATGCAGATTGCAAGAACAACGGTTCAACGAATTTATGAGATTGCCAGGAAGAAAATAGCAGATGCACTCATTGATGGACATCCACTTAGAATCGAGGGTGGGGATTTCAGAATTTGTGATGGTCAGAGCAGCAACTGTAGCTTTGGAGGCTGTTACAAACAGGAAATTTACAAAAAATATGCAGAAGAAAAAGGAGAAGGTATCATGAGAATAGCAGTAACATATGAAAATGGACAGATTTTCCAGCACTTTGGACACACAGAGACATTTAAGATTTACGATGTAGAGGAAGGAAAAGTAGTACATTCAGAAGTAGTAGATACGAATGGAAGCGGACATGGCGCATTGGCAGGAGTTCTTAATGCATTGAACGCAGACGTTTTGATCTGTGGCGGAATCGGAGGCGGTGCACAGACAGCGTTAGCGGCGGCCGGTATTAAGCTTTTCGGAGGAGTTTCCGGAGATGCGGATAAAGCAGTAGAAGCTTTTATCAATGAAACACTTGAGTATAATCCGGATGTGAAGTGTTCTCACCATGAGCACAGCCACGGGGAAGGACATACATGTGGCGAGCATGGATGTGGAAGCCATAGCTGTCATTAAGAAGAATAGCAAAAAATAATAATACGAAGGATGTGCCAAGGTAATGGAGAAGTTACCGTAGTGCATCCTTTTTGTGTTATTTTCCGGAAAGATAACTTGTATTTTAAGGACAATAGTTAAAGTTTGTGGATGTTGTGACAAACCTTATATATTGATTATTTCTTTTTTCTTACTTGCGTACTATGAACTTAAGAAAAAAATGTTGACGGAAAGCAGGAAGATATAATTTGGAAGGGAGATTATGATATACTGTAAACAAGATATAGTGCAAAACGTAACAGAAAGGAGTATGCACAGTGTCAGAGAAAAAGAAGTTTACAGTATACGTCGGAAGTGTGGCACTATGCGTAGGTGTGGCTGTTCTGCTACATTATGTGTCATTTACCAATCCTTATCTGCAATCTGTTTGTCATCTTTTAAGGCCTTTTATTTATATAGGACTTTATCTAGTATGGGCGGTTTCTTTTCAAAAAAGGATTATCCAAAAGGAAGCCAGGCGTTGTTTAATAATGATTGCAGCGATGATAGTTTTTTGGATGCTCATTCGTATGTGTAAATTTGAAATACCGTATGAGATGCCGACAGCATTGCGCTATGCCTGGTATCTTTATTATATTCCTATGGTGTTGCTGCCCACGGTCAGTCTTTATCTGGCATTTTATATACGGCAGCCGGAGAATTATAAATTACCGGAAAGACGATGTCTGCTGTTTTGTCCGGCATTGTTTCTGATAGGGATTGTATTAACGAATGATCTGCACCAGTTAGTTTTTACTTTCCCGGAGGGGAGACTGGGGGAAGCAGCTTCCTATGAAGTAGGCGTCTATGGATATGGAGCAATGTATTATGCTATAGTCGCCTGGGATCTTGGCTGTCTGCTGGCAGCACTCTTGATTATTCTATTAAGATGCAGAAAAATTAAAAACAGGAAAATGCTTTGGATGCCTTTTGGTGCTTATGGACTGTCGGTTGTCTATGGCATTGCCTATTATCTGAATCTGCCCTTTTGGAAAATATTTTCAAGCGATATGACGGCTGCATTATGCCTTTTGTTTGCTTTGATCATTGAAAGCTGCATCCAGTGCGGATTGATCCCTTCCAATACAGGATACGCACAATTATTTGCAGCATCTACAATTTCAGCACAGATTAC
>OHOQ01000655.1_pt1 | contig 15228 bp, 10 predicted proteins | sample 1569881 | NCBI WGS metagenome assembly OHOQ01 (sample SAMEA3879596, study PRJEB24766) | human gut metagenome | biome: human-associated habitat; feature: feces | place: USA | collected 1985/1987 | reverse complement strand
AATGCAATAAAGTGTTAACGTCAAGAAGCAGAGCAGGAAGTCATTTTTATAGAAGGAAAGCTATGATAAAGAACAGATTTAAAGACGATTATTCGTGGAGTGCCAGACTGAATGGCAAGGGCAGAGTGGTGGATGATATCTGTTATACAGGTACTTATTATATATTGCCTTTTACTGAACAGGAGAAGAAAAAGAGCAATTGGCTTAATATGGCATTTGCAGCGGTGCTACTGATATTACAGGTGGCAGCAGGTATGGTCAATCAGGACTCTTCCAGAACCTTCTGGGTACTGTATCCCTATCTGTTCACATTCCTTCCGGTATTTTACTTTCTGGTAGGAGCGTTCAGCTACTGGAGCGATCCCCTGCGTATGCAGACAGCCCAGTATGAGACAGGACTTGCAAGAATGCGCCGCTCCTGTATCGGTTCCATGGTAATGACGATTATCAGTGTCATACTTGATATTATCTATATGGTCATCCACAGAGGTGATATGCAGACAGGCAAAGAATTCCTGTATACAGGCGTTTTGGTTCTGTATATAATAGCGGCAGCAGGGTTTGGCATATATTATGATAAGACTTATGCATGCCTTCGGACAGAACAGTCCCGGAATAAACTGGAATAAGATATTTCAATCAGGTTTTTCCCTTTGCCCGTAAGATACGGCAAATGGTTAAGCATATATATGAACAAGGAGGATTTTTGTTATGAAAAAAAGAAACAAGCTTGTAGCTGTTCTTTTAGCAGGCACAATGGCAGCCAGCTTATTAACAGGATGTGGATCTAATGCAGATACATCTTCTGATGCTGCAACACCTGCTACAGAAGCTTCCACAGAAGCAGCAACAGATACAGCAAGCGCAAGCAATTCAGACACACCGCTCGTTATCGCACATGATGACGTAAGCGAGAAGTTCAGCCCATTCTTCGGTGAATCAGTACCTGATGAGGATGTATGGCTTCTGACCACAGTAACGTTACTGGACGTTGACCGTCAGGGTGAGATCGTTTACAACGGTATTGAAGGTGAGACAAGAAGCTACAACGGTACAGACTATACTTATACAGGTATGGCTGACTGTGTAGTTACTGAGAACGCAGATGGTACAGTAGATTATGATTTTACAATCCGTGATGATGTGAAGTTCGCAGATGGCGAGCCTCTGACAATCGATGATGTAATTTTCTCCTATTATGCATATCTTGACCCATCCTATGATGGCTCATCCTCTCTGTATGCCCTGCCTATCAAGGGACTGGATGCATATAGAAACGGTTCTACCGTATTATATCAGTTAATGCTGGATAAGGGTGCTGACAACACAGATTTCACATATTATACAGAGGATGAACAGAAGAAGTTCTTCGAGACAGATCTTCCGGCAGCAGGTGAGGCTTTCGCAAAGAGCATTGCTGATTATTGTACAGCATCAGGTTATGTAGTAGATGGTCTGGATGAAGTATCTAACGGTATGGTAAACTGGGGATTTGCTACACAGAACGATGACGGATCTATCACAGGTAACGGCACAGATACAACCTGGACAGATGCTCCTACATATGCAGATATGTGGAATGAAATGGTAGCTATCTACGATGGTGATTACCAGACATTGTCTGACACAGAAGCAGCTGAGTCTTCTCTGTTCTCTTTCCTGGATGACAGCTATAAGGCAACTGTTGAGACAGGTAATTCTGTTGACCACATCGAAGGTATCCAGAAGACAGGCGACAACTCTGTACGTGTAACTTTAACAGAAGTTGATGCAACAGCTATCTATCAGTTAGCAGTTTATGTATCTCCATTACACTACTATGGTGATGAGAGCTTATATGACTATGATAACAACCAGTTCGGATTCCCTAAGGGTGATTTAAGCTCTGTAAGAGCTAAGACAACAGCTCCTATGGGCGCTGGTCCTTACAAGTATGTAAGCTATGATAATAAGATCGTATACATGGAAGCAAACGAATATTACTATAAGGGTGCTCCTAAGACAAAGAATCTGCAGTGGAAGACAACTTCTGAAGCTGATAAGCTTCCTGGTGTAGTACAGGGAACAACAGATATCGCTTCTCCTTCTATCTCCAAGGATGTTATGGCTCAGATCAAGGGTGAGAACAGCAACGGCGAGTTATCCGGTGATAAGCTGATCACATGCCTTACAGATTATCTTGGATATGGTTATATCGGTATGAACTCCCAGCTGATGAAGGTTGGCGAGGATGCAGGCAGCGAAGCTTCCAAGGACTTCAGAAAAGCTATTGCAACTGTAATCGCAGCATACCGTGATGTTGTAATTGACTCCTACTATGGAGAAGCAGCATCTGTAATCAACTATCCTATTACAAACACAAGCTGGGCAGCTCCTCAGAAGTCTGACCCTGATTATAAGGTAGCATTCTCTACAGATGTAGATGGTAACGAAATCTACACAGATGGTATGACAGAAGACGAGAAGTACGCAGCAGCACTTGATGCAGCACTTGGTTACTTCGAAGCAGCAGGCTATACAGTAACAGACGGTAAGCTGACAGCAGCTCCAGAAGGTGGCAGATTAGAGTGTACAGCTACAATTCCGGCAGGCGGCAGCGGAGATCATCCTTCCTTCGGTATCCTGACAGCAGCATCTGAAGCATTAAAGACAATCGGTTTCGATATGGTTATCAATGACTTATCTGATTCTTCTCAGTTATGGGATGGTATCAACGGTGGTACAATTGATATGTGGTGTGCAGCATGGTCTGCAACTCCTGACCCTGATATGTTCCAGATCTACCACAGCGAAGGCGGTAGTGCTAAGAACTACAGAATCTACCAGCCGGAGCTTGATGAACTTGTAATGGAAGGCCGTACAAGTACAGATCAGGAATACCGTAAGGCAGTTTACAAGGAAGCACTGGATTACATCGTAGATTACGCTGTAGAAATCCCTGTATATCAGAGACAGGAATGCATGATCTACAGTGCAGAAAGAGTAAATGCAGATTCTATCGTAAAGGATCCTACACCTTTCTGGAATTACCGTGCTGAAATCGAAAAGATTCAAATGAACTAATATTCCTGACAGAAAATAAATTCTTTTTACAGAATCATGCAGCTAAAAGGGGGATATGCTACATACATATCCCCTTTTATACTGTAAATGCGAAGGTATTTCGCGAAAGGGTGGTGTGCCCTCTGGCGAAATGCCTTTGGAAAGGCAATAGTAAGGAGAGAAGACAATGAAGAAATTTGTAGTAAAAAGATTATTGATTTCCATAGTGCTTCTATTCTTTGTATCTATGATCATCTATGGCATCATGCGCTGCATGCCTGCCTCCTTCGTAGAGACAAAGGCTATGGAATTATCACAGAAACCCGGAGCTAAGAGCTATGATGAATGGTTACAGCAGTTAAATGCTGCATACGGACTGGATGACAGTGTAATCCAGGGATATTTCGTATGGGCATCCAAGGCAATCCGTGGACAGTTCGGTGATTCCTGGTTATACAACCAGCCTGTATTACAGAAGTTTGCCAGTGTTATCTGGTATTCCTTTGCATTAGGACTTGCTTCCTTCATTCTGGAGATCATCATTGCGATTCCTGCCGGTGTGGCAGCGGCCAGAAAGCAGTATTCACTGACAGACTATTCTATTACGGTTATAGCGTTGATCGGTATATCCCTGCCCAGCTTCTTCTTTGCAACGATTTTGAAGTGGATCTTTGCAGTGAAGCTTAACTGGCTGGATCTGTATGGTATTGTAGGACGTATGCATCAGCAGCTGAGTCCTATGGGACAGGTACTGGATATTGCCAAGCATATGATCATGCCGGTACTGACACTGACTATTGTAAGCATCGGTTCCCTGATGCGTTATACACGTACTAACATGCTGGAAGTATTGAATGCAGATTATATCCGTACTGCCCGTGCAAAGGGTCTTCCTGAGAAGAAGGTCATTAATCATCATGCATTCCGTAATATACTGATTCCGATTATCACTCTGCTTGGTGGTACTCTGCCCAGTCTGTTCGGTGGTGCCCTGATCACGGAGACACTGTTCCAGATTCCGGGTATCGGATATACTTCCTATCAGTGTATTACATTAGGAGATATTCCTTTTGTTATGTTCTATATGCTGTTCAGTGCAGTATTGATCTTATTGGGCAACCTGATCGCAGATATTCTCTACGCAGTTGTTGACCCTCGTGTCAGAGTAAATTAGAAAGGGGAAAGAACATGGCTAACGAAGAAAATGCTAAGAACAATGAAAATATGAAGTTAGACGATGCACAGCGTGTTAAGGTACTTTCTCCCGGAATGCTGGTAGCAAAACGTTTCTTTAGAAACAAGCTTGCCATTATCGGTATGGTAATTATTATCTGTATGTTCCTGTTCTCTTTCCTGGGGGGAGCAATTATCCCTTACTCCCAGAGCCAGGTATTCTACCGTACAGAGGAAATGAAGAAGGATTATGCAGGTGCAACTTATATTGACGATTATCAGATGTATCAGGCAGAGGATGTTACACTGCCAAGTGATATCTTTTCCAAGACAATCCTGGCAATCGGTAAGAAGCAGAACATCGTAGAGACAAGAGACGGTTCCAAGATTGGTATCAGAAAGCTGGAAGATAACGCTTATGTAATCTACAGTGCAGAAGATACCAAGAATCCCAAGGCAATGAGATCTGACGAACATAATCAGGCAGTTGCAGCAGGGGATAATTACTTTGAATATGATGGCGTATCCTATATCGTAGATGATTCTACAGGTAAGGAGCTGCTTTACATCGTAAATGAGATGGCAGTTGCCTGTAAGATGTCTTTTACACCATATTCTGCTGATACGAAGTTATCTTATGATTTCTATAAGAATGCACTGATTGCCATGAGCGAAGGCGCAAAGAAATTCGATGCAGCAGATACAACCTATGAGCTGGAGCTTGAGGGTGAAGACTCTGCCATGGTAAAGACTACAGATGGAGCAGATTATGCTTATATCTCCGACATGAATATCAACAGTGTCGTAGGTGGTGTGTTCTTAACACCTGATTTTAAGGAGGCAGCGATTCTTGCGATTGAAGAGGGCACAGAATCCTTTGAATATACAGATGGAGCAGGAGAGACAGATACGTATCTTATCTCTGAGAAGACTGGTCAGTACATCATTCAGCGTAACCAGGAGACGAGAGTGATTGATACTTACGCAAAGCCTTCTAAGGATCATTGGATAGGAACAGATGCCAATGGTATGGATCTGCTGGCGCGTCTGATGTACGGTGGACGTATCTCACTGCTGATTGGTTTCGTTGTTGTATTCATTGAAGTATTGATTGGTGTCATCATTGGTGGTATTGCAGGTTACTTCGGCGGCTGGGTAGACAATATCCTGATGCGTCTTGTAGATGTTATTTACTGTATCCCTGCCATGCCCCTGTACCTGATCCTTGGTTCTATCATGGATCATTACAGAGCCAGTGCGACAGTCCGTATTTACAGCTTATGTGTTGTTATGAGTATTATTGGCTGGGTAGGTATTGCCCGTATTGTACGTGGACAGATTCTGTCCTTACGTGAACAGGAGTTCATGGTGGCAACAGAAGCGACCGGTATCAGAGTAAGCCGCAGGATCTTCAAGCACCTGATTCCTAACGTAGTACCTCAGCTTATCGTATTTGCAACAATGGGACTTGGTGATGTCATTCTGGCAGAGGCAACCCTTAGCTTCTTAGGACTTGGTATCAAGTATCCGGCAGCTTCCTGGGGAAGTATTATCAATGCAGTTAATGACTCGTATGTTATGACAAATTATCTGTTCGTATGGATTCCGGCAGGTCTGCTGATCCTGTTGACTGTACTTGCATTTAACTTTATTGGTGATGGTCTGCGTGATGCGTTTGACCCTAAGATGAAACGGTAGGTGGTAGCGATGGCATTCGGTAATAAGAAAAAGAGCGCTAATTATATATCTGCGAAAGAATCGCGTGCAATCTCCAGACAGAATCGTAAGATTACAAGCGAGCTGGAGAAGAAGAGAAACAGAAAACATATTCCTGAATCAGAATATATCACACAAATGAAAAATGCTGATAACTGTGTAGAATTTGACAATGTGCATACTTATTTCTTCACAGATATCGGAACAGTAAAATCTGTAGATGGTGTGTCCTTTGATGTACCACAGGGTAAGACAGTCGGTATCGTAGGAGAGTCCGGCTGTGGTAAGTCCGTAACCAGTCTTTCCCTGATGCAGCTTGTACAGAGACCATCCGGTCAGACCGTGGAAGGTGAGATCCGTTTTAACACCGGAGAACAGGTCATTAATGTAGTCAATGCACCAAACGAGGTAATGCAGAAGTTACGTGGTAACTATATGTCCATGATCTTCCAGGAGCCTATGACTTCCCTAAATCCGGTATTTCGTATCGGGGAACAGGTAGATGAGGTTATTGCACTGCATAATCCGCAAATGACCAAGGAACAGGTCAAGGCACGAACGATAGAAATGCTTGACATGGTAGGAATTGCCAATAAAGAAGGCGTATACAGAATGTACCCACACGAATTATCCGGTGGTATGAGACAGCGTATCTGTATCGCTATGGCACTTGCCTGCAACCCTAAGCTGATTATTGCAGATGAACCCACAACTGCCCTGGACGTTACGATTCAGGCACAGGTACTGGATCTGCTCCGTAACTTAAAGGATAAGATCAACAGCTCTATCATGCTGATTACGCATGACTTGGGTGTTGTTGCAGAAATGGCTGACTATGTGGTAGTTATGTATGCAGGACGTGTTGTGGAAAAGGGTACAGCAAGAGAAATCTTCAAAGATCCAAGACATCCTTATACAATCGGACTGATGAACTCCAAGCCGGTAGTTGGTAAGCATATTGATAAACTTTACAGTATTCCAGGCAGCGTACCGAATCCGGTAGATATGCCTAACTACTGTTATTTCAAAGATCGTTGTGAAATGTGTGTTGAGGGATGTGAAGGTGCTTATCCGGCAGCTTATCATGTATCTCCAACTCATGTAGTAAGCTGTTATCGTTGTAAGGAAGGAGGCACTCAGAATGAGTAATGATAATACGATCATGCATGATCCTGATAATATTCTGGAGGTGTCTCATTTAAAGAAATACTTCCCAATTAAAGGCGGCTTCTTTGGCGGCGTAACAGGTAATGTAAAAGCGGTAGATGATGTATCTTTCAGCATTAAGCGTGGTACTACGATGGGACTTGTTGGTGAGTCCGGCTGTGGTAAATCTACGACAGGCCGTACAATTCTTCGTCTGATTGAGAAGACAGAAGGAACGATTCTCTTTAATGGAGAAGATGTCAGTGATGTAGATAAGAAGAAGCTGAGAGAACTGCGTACCAAGATGCAGATTATTTTCCAGGACCCTTACTCATCCCTGTCACCGAGACTTCCGATTGGTGAGATCATTGGTGAAGCTGTAAAGGAACACAATATTGTTCCAAAGAACGAATATGATGCGTATATTTCGCAGGTTATGAAGAACTGTGGTCTGCAGGATTATCATAAGGATAGATATCCTCATGAGTTCTCCGGTGGACAAAGACAACGTATCTGTATCGCCAGGGCACTGGCACTGAATCCTGAATTTATCGTCTGTGATGAGCCTGTATCAGCACTTGACGTATCTATTCAGGCACAGATCATTAACCTGTTAAAAGAATTACAGGAGAAGATGAACCTGACATATCTGTTCATTTCACACGATCTGTCAGTTGTAGAGCATATCTCTGATACAGTAGGCGTTATGTATCTGGGCGGACTGGTTGAGACTGGTAACACCAGTGATATCTTCGAGAATCCATTACATCCTTACACTAAGGCATTGTTTAGTGCGATTCCTATGCCGGACCCGGATATCAAGATCAACAGAACGATTCTGGAAGGTGACATTCCTTCACCGGCTAATCCACCTTCGGGCTGTAAGTTCCATACACGTTGTAAGGAATGTATGGGCATCTGTAAGGAACAGGCACCAGAAGCCAAGGATATGGGCAATGGACATATTGTCAGATGTCATTTATATGATTAATTATGAGCGGGCAGTGTAAGCTGCCTGCTTTTTTTGTGCAAAACTGGATGATACTTCATATTTACGAAAATCATTCAACTTGGTACAATATAGATAATTGTGAAACAGTATTTGTGAAATGTACAGCATAAGGAGAGAGCGAATATGCAGAAAGAGGAAATATTTGCTATATTGGGAATAGATGAAACAAAAGATGAGAGAGCATTGAAAAATGCATATCGTCAGCAACTGATGCATACCAATCCGGAGGATGATCCGGAAGGATTTAAGAGATTAAGCCATCTGGGGAGTGGGTTCACAGAGCAGAAATGCTATATGGCAGACTCAGTTCAAGATGTGACGTGAGACAGTGGAAGGAACTTTTTCAGGATGATATCTATGTTTCGCTGGATACAAATGAGGAATGTCAGAAGAAGCTGTTGATTTTTCTGATGAATCATTTTAATTATCCGGATACAGTATGGAAAGTAATCAGTCAAGAACTGCACATTCAGGAGAATGCAGGAAAGTTAAGGGAGCAGTTCCCCGCTGACTTCATAGATTTTATGATTCGTCGCTGCATGACGAAGGAAGTCCTTGATTATACCCTATTTGAAGGTGCAGAGGATGCAGATTATGACAGCTTTATCCGTTGCTATAATACGTCCTGGGACTGTCTGCAACAAAAGGATTATCAGAAGCTGGATGAACTGTTGCAGCAGGCAGATGGACTGGGAATCTCTCATCCATATATGGAACTGTTGCGTGCAGCAAGGTGCCGGGGAAATGATGAGGTGGAACAGGCACAGGGCATATATGAGAGACTTCGTGAGAATTTTCCACAGGATATGACCATATTGTATCAGCTTGCAGAGTTCTATTATGATACAAGACAGGTAGATAAGGCAATTAACTGCTATCAGATATTAAAGGAACAGGACAGGCATCACTACATGGCTAATTACCGTCTGGCTTTTTTATATGCAGACCAGAGCCGGTATGAGGATGCCAAAGAATGTATCAGGATTGTCATGCGAAGAGGGCAGGATGATGAAATCATGAAGCTCAGGATTCGTGTCAATCATCAGCTGGAACAGGACTATCGAGCAAAGTGGCAGCAGAATAAGGATATAGAGGCAGCCAAGGAGCTTGCCTGGTGTCTTTTGCAGGAGGATCGTTATCTGGCGGCAGATAAACTGACACAGGAAATGGCAGGGCTGATACCTTCGGAAATGAAAGTAGAATATCTGGGATTGTGTGCACGTATCTATATGGCACAGGGGCTGTTTGATAAAACGTTGGAAACAGCAAGACAATGGCAGAAGCTTCTACTGGCTCAGACAGTTCCACAGAAGCAGGAGGAAGTGGAAGAGTATAACAGGAATATAGAAATCGCTCACAGGATTCAAATGACCACATATCATATGATGGGACGTGCATATTCAAAATATTATGCCAATGCACTGGAAGAATATCAATTCTATAGACAGCAGGAAAATACTAATCCCAATGCATTGATTGATGCAGCCAGAATCTATATGGAGATGGAAGAATATAATAAGAGCCTGAGTCTGGCAGATGAACTCCTGAATCGTTACCAGATTCAGTATGCCTATGCACTGATGCTGGAAGTATACGTGAAGCTGTGGGATGCAGGGAATGTAATCCGGTGTGGTATGGAATGTATCAAGGCTTTTCCTGAATTTGAGAGACCATATGAAGAGGTTGCAAAAGTATATTATGACCTTAAAAAGAAGGACAAGCTAAAGGAAATACTGGATCTGGCTGGAAAGAATCAGGTGAATAGTGCTTACCTGGATGCATATGCCTACACAGGTGAAGAGAAAACCAAGGATTATCCTATCAGTCAGTATCTGGATGAATTTAACCGGGATTACTACAGAAAACTTATGGAGTCCGGGCAGATCAGATATTATACAGAAGGTTATCCGATCATTACAAAATACCTGAATCTGTATCCGTGTAATTACATATTAAATGCCAGAGGATTGTTCAGCATGGCTGCGAAGGAGTATGAGCAGGCACTGAAAGATTTTAGAAAAATACTGGAGCGTGACCCGGCGGATCAGTTTGCCTATAATAATATAGGATGTGCGTTGAAATATCAGGGGCAATATGAACTGGCACTACCTTATTTTGAAAAGGCATTATATTATATGTATCGAGAGGGAAAAGAGGAACCCAATGCAACGACTTTAGGAAATAAAGCGCAGACATATGAACTTATGGGAGAGTATGCACTGGCGGCGCAGACTTATGAGAAACTGATAGATACTTTCAGCGAACAGCAGGAATCTCTAGCATCCATGAAGAACATCAGTGCCAACTATGCCAGAAGTAATCAGGTGGGAAGGGCAATAATCATATTAAATACTTATATGAATCGTCACAGCGAATACTTTAAGTTTATTTACCGCATGTATGTGTACGCAGCAGATTGGGAAAAGGCAGACAAAGCCCATGACTGCATGTACAGACATCTTAAATCGCAATCGGCGAATAACGGCAGAACCATACAGGAGCTTGAATGTGAGCATATATGGGCATGGCAGTTAATGCGGCAGGGCAAATGGACGCAGGCTTTGAAGGCTTTTCGTGATATATTCCATATACAGACTAAGAAAAACGTGAGATTGCCGGCGAAAATGTATACTGACCTGTGTGCAAATGAGCTGTTCTTACTGGCGCTTATGAAGTTGCAGGAAAGTGCAGCCACCCAGAGTGGGGTTAAAGAAAAGACACTGCTGGAGAAAATCAGAGGGATTTTTGTAAAAGAAAAGGAATCTGTACAACAGCAGGATGTATTTCCTTATGAAGAAGAAGGCAGAAACTGTGCAAAACGTCTTGAGGATTACTTGCATAATCCTATTGGTGACTTTTTCTATAAAGAGAGATATGTCAGATATCTGGAATACATGGCGGCATTGTATACAAAAGACCTGCAGGCGTCAGCACAGGTATTGGAACGATTGGAAAAAAGTGAGAGATGCAGGCTGTGTAATCATGCAGAATGTATGAGGTGCAGTCTGGCAAGAGCTTTGCAAAAGGCATATGAAGGAGATATGGAACAGGCGCGCAGTATATTTGAAGAGCTGCTGGCAAGGCAGCCCTATAACCTGTATGCCCTGTGCGGAACACATATTGGAGAAGAGAGAAAACAATGATAGTAGGAATTGATTTAGGAACAACGAACAGCCTGGTGGCGTATTATACACAGGACGGTTCACGTATCATACCCAATAGACTGGGCAAGCATCTGACACCTTCTGTTGTCAGCGTCGATGAAAAAGGTAATGTTTATGTGGGAGAGACTGCATTGGAGAGAATGAGTCTGTATCCTGATACGGTGGCTTCTGCCTTTAAACGCAGTATGGGAAGCGACAGAGAGTATGAACTCAGTGGCAGGAAATACAGACCGGAGGAGCTTTCCAGTCTGGTGTTGCGGGCATTGAAGGAAGATGCAGAAGAATATCTGGGAGAAAAGGTAACAGAGGCGGTGATCAGTGTACCTGCGTATTTTGATGACAAAAGGCGTAAAGCCACCAAGAGAGCAGGAGAGTTGGCAGGACTGAAAGTAGAACGTATGATATCAGAGCCTACAGCTGCTGCAATAGCCTATGGTCTCTATGAGAAGAAAGAGGATACACGTTTCCTGGTATTTGACCTGGGAGGTGGTACTTTTGACGTATCCATATTAGAGTTATATGAGAATATTCTGGAAGTGCGCGCCGTGGCAGGGGATAATTATCTGGGGGGCGAAGATTTTACCAAAGTTATGGAGAAAATGTTCCTGAATAAAACAGGAATCAACGCCAATTCCCTGACTGCCAAGGAACAGGTCAGACTGTACAGACAGGCAGAGGAAGCAAAACGCAGAATCAATGATGCAGATAAGGTAGAGATAACCTGTCTTATTAAGGACGAGCCTGAAACAGTGGAAATTACCACGAAAGAATATGAAGAGGAATGTGAAGATCTTTTCTCGAAGATTCGGGAACCGGTTAAACGAAGTCTCTCAGATGCAGGCTTATCCTTAAAAGACATTGATGAGGTCGTATTGATCGGTGGAGCGACCAAATTACAGATATTCAGAGACTTCTTTATCCGGGTATTTCATAAATTCCCGGACACGAGCATCAATCCAGATGAAGCAGTTGCACTTGGCGCGGCAATTCAGGGTGCTATGAAGGAGCGTAAAGAAGCTGTAAAAGAAATGATTCTTACCGATGTATGCTCTTTTACTCTGGGAACTGAGGTTGTCATGGAATACAGTGATGGTCTGATGGAGGATGGACATTACTGTCCGATCATTGACAGAAATACAGTGATACCGACAAGTAAGACGAAGCGACTCTATACAGTGCATGACGATCAGGACAGGGTGACTGTAAGAGTATTACAGGGAGAGAGCCGACTGGCAAGAAATAATTTGTATCTAGGAGAATTGGAGATAAAGGTTCCCAAGGCGCCCAAAGGTGAAGAGGCAATTGATGTTACTTATACATACGATATCAATTCACTGTTGGAAGTAGAGGCGAAAGTTGTATCAACAGGAGAGACAAGCAAGCTGGTAATCAAGGGCAAGGATAATACCATGACAGAAGAAGAGATTGCAAAACGTATGGAGGAACTCTCCTATCTGAAAGTACAACTGCGTGATCAGGAGGAAAATAAGCTTGTATTGCTTCGGGCAGAGCGTATGTATGAGGAATCCCTGGGAAAGCAGCGTGAACGGTTGGAAGCCGGAATCCGCCTGTTTGAAGATGCCCTGCGCAGTGAGGATAGAGATAAAGTCGAAGAAGCCAGGAAGACACTGTACGAGCTGATGGAAGAGGATTAAGAACACATGGAAAAACGGACAAGATAGCAGAAAAAGTATATGGAAAAGCGGACAAAACTAAAGAAATATAATATAGAAAAACGGACAAAATAATTGAAAGTGAAAGAAAGGTGTGACATAATAAGATAAAGCAGGCAGGTAGAAAGCAGGTGGAACAATGCTCAAACGAAAAATGGAAGATAAAATAAGGATTTTTATGGAGAAACAAAGTAAGGCACTTTTGATTACCGGGGCAAGACAGACAGGTAAGACACATATTATCAGACAGTATGCAAAGGATATGGGAAAAAATCTCGTGGAGATTAATTTTTTGGAAAACAAAAGTGCTGTTTCTCTTATGGATGCGGCATCTGACAGTAAAGATATTTTACTTCGTATTTCTGCTTTGACAGATGTTCCTTTAGAAGAAGGAAAAACACTTATTTTTTTCGACGAAGTACAGGAATGTCCCGAAATTGTAACGGCAATAAAATTTCTTGTAGAGGATGGCAAATATCAATACCTGCTAAGTGGATCATTGCTTGGCGTGGAATTAAAAGATATTCGTTCCGTTCCTGTTGGCTATATGGATGTGTATGAAATGTATCCACTGGATTTTGAAGAGTTTTGTTGGGCAAATGGTGTTTCAGAGCGAATTTTTGAAATGCTGCGGCAATGTTATCAGAAGAGAATTGCCGTAGACAAAATCATACATGAAAAAATGATGGAGTTGTTTCGACTGTATTTGATGATAGGGGGCATGCCAGAGGCAGTAAATACCTATATTAAAACAAATAATTTAAAGCAAGTCGATGAAATACAAAAAGGAATTGTGCGCCTTTATAAAAAAGACATTGCGAAATATGATCCAGACCATAAACTGTACCTGGAAGAAATATTTTCCCTGATTCCCAGTGAATTGAATCAGAAAAATAAGCGTTTCATTTTAAAGAATCTTAATGAAAATTTTAAATTTTCCAGATATGAGAATAGTTTTATCTGGTTAAAGGAAGCAGGTGTAGCGCTTCCTGTGTATTGTGCCGCCGAACCGACCAGCCCTCTCTTGCTGTCGGGGGCGACTAATCTGTTTAAATTATTTGCGTCAGATGTAGGACTGCTGGCATCCATGTACTCAGATGGATTGCAGCTGCGTATTTTAAAAGGTGAAAAAGACATCAACTTTGGTTCTGTATATGAAAATGTCGTAGCGCAGGAATTACAGACACACGGATTTGAGCTATATTATTATAACAGCAAAAAACAGGGAGAATTGGACTTCCTGATAGAACAAAGCGGTGTGGTACTTCCTATAGAGGTAAAGTCTGGAAAGGGGTATACACGCCATGCTGCATTAAACAATGTTTTATCTACAGAAAATTATGCGATACCACAGGGAATCGTATTGTGTAATGAAAATGTGCAAGTTGTAGAAAATATTGTGTATTATCCTATCTATATGGTCATGTTCCTGCAAAAAGAGGAAGAGCAGGAAGAGATGATATATAAACCGGATTTTTCCGCTTTACAGGAATAATAAGCAGATGAAAACTGCTTGACACCATAATTGGATGTGCTTATACTATATGATATATGGCACACGGTAGTGTTATAATGAAAAAGAAAAGACCATGACGGAGACAGTAGTTTATGAGTGAACGCCGCAGCGAGTCGGAGCAGGTGAGAACCGATGCAAGTAGCTGATGAATGAAAATCACTCCTGAGTCGCAGAGCTGAAAATTAGTAGAAAGTAATAAGTAAGCAATGCCGTCTTTCCTACGTTACAGGGAACAGGTATGAACATCATTTATGATGGAGTACATTTGTAATAGGTGGTATAACGATTGTAAGGCTCTCGTCCTATTTACAGGACGGAGCCTTTTTTGCGCGGATAAGCAGAGCCATGGTATAAGATACAGAATTCATGCTCGCATACAATTCTGTATCTTATACTATGGCGAGCAACGCGAACGAGCAAGCGAAGCTTGTGAGTCTGCTTATTCCAGACATGCATTAACCCAGTGAGTTGTGTCTGCTTTACCAAACCATAAACAGGTACTTGGTGGTTTCGCAAAGCAGATACAACTCACGGAAGATAATCAAAAATGGAGGTAACAACATGTATCAGAAAGTATCAGCAGATATGAACTTTGTGGACAGAGAGAAAAAGACAGAACAGTTCTGGAAAGAAAATCATATTTTTGAAAAAAGTATGGAACAGAGAAAACAGGGAGAAACCTACACATTTTATGACGGACCGCCGACAGCAAACGGCAAACCGCATATCGGCCATGTGCTGACACGTGTTATCAAGGATATGATTCCAAGATACCGCGCAATGAAG
>OHOQ01000646.1_pt1 | contig 15344 bp, 7 predicted proteins | sample 1569881 | NCBI WGS metagenome assembly OHOQ01 (sample SAMEA3879596, study PRJEB24766) | human gut metagenome | biome: human-associated habitat; feature: feces | place: USA | collected 1985/1987 | reverse complement strand
ATAGCCCTCACGGTGCAAATCATGAATCGCCTGCGACGCGTGTTCGGCAACCGGCTGGGTATCTACCACTCCAAATACAGTGATGCCGAGCGGGTGGAGATATGGCAGAAACAGCTTTCGGCCAATCCCTACGATGTGGTGCTTGGTGCCCGCAGTGCTGTGTTTCTGCCGTTCAAGCGGCTCGGACTTGTCATCATCGACGAGGAGCACGAGACCTCTTTCAAGCAGCAGGAACCCGCCCCGCGCTATCATGCCCGTTCGGCAGCCATCATGCTGGCACAGATGTATGGGGCCAAGACGCTCCTCGGTACAGCCACTCCCTCTATGGAAAGCTACTACAATGCCCGTAGGGGGAAATACGGACTGGTGGAACTCACCACCCGTTTCAAGGGGATAGAGTTGCCCGAAATAGAAGTGGTAGACACCAAAGACCTGAAGAGGCGCAAGATGATGACCGGGCCGTTTTCCCCCCGTTTGCTAACGGCTGTGCGCTCGGCCCTTGAAAGCGGTCGGCAGGCCATCCTTTTCCAAAACCGCCGTGGCTTCGCGCCGATGATAGAGTGCCGTGTGTGTGGTTGGGTGCCGAAGTGTAAGAACTGTGATGTGTCGCTCACGCTGCACAAAAATCTCAACCTGCTCACCTGCCACTATTGCGGTTATTCCTACCCGGTGCCCACGGAGTGTCCCAACTGCGGTTCGACCGAGCTCCATGGTCGGGGATACGGCACCGAAAAGATAGAAGACCGGATACGCGACCTCTTTCCCGAAGCGCGTGTGGCCCGTATGGATCTCGACACCACCCGCACACGGAATGCCTACGAGCGCATCATCGACGACTTCTCGGCCGGCCGCACCAATCTGCTCATCGGCACGCAGATGATTTCCAAAGGGCTGGATTTTGACAAGGTGAGTGTCGTGGGCATTCTCAATGCCGACTCCATGTTGAACTATCCTGACTTCCGTGCATACGAGCACGCCTTCATGATGATGGCGCAGGTGAGTGGCAGGGCAGGACGCAAAGGGCAGCGCGGACTGGTGATTTTGCAGACGGGAAGCCCGCAGTTGCCGGTCATCCGGCAGGTGGTGCATAACGACTATGAGGGCTTCTTCGCTGACCTGTTGGAGGAGCGCAGGATGTTCCGCTACCCCCCCTTCTACCATCTCGTCAATGTCTTTCTGAAGCATCGTCACGACGGTGTGGTGGAGACGGCCGCTACAGAACTCGGAAGTCGGCTGCGCCAGTGGTTCGGCACTCGGGTGTTGGGACCGGACAAGCCCGTCATCGCCCGTGTCAAGACGATGCACATCCGCAAGATAGTCATTAAATTAGAGGCCGGAATTGACCTGAAAAAAGTCCGTGACTACCTCAAACTCGCCCAAAGTCAGATGTTGAAAGACTCGCGATACGGTGCTTTGCAAATCTATTATGATGTGGATCCGTTGTAGAAGCAGTGCCTTTCCGGAGACTTCCCCCTCCCTTCTTTCCCTCAGATGGAGAAGGTCCTTGGGAGGGATGTTCCCACTTGGCTGCTGTGGAAAGAGGAGACGGCGAAAGCGCCGGCACCATCATCGTTTATTTTTCAGTCCCATAGACCGGATGTATTCCACTTGCGGTGTGCATCGGGCACATAGAATATTGTCTAAATATTGTCGCATCACCCGCTTGGCATGGTTTTGAGAAGGCCGTGCCTGGCGCATCTGCTGATAAGTGGTCCGGTTGGCTTCGGCAAACTTCACGATGATGGAATCCCAGTCGACCGGACGGTTAACGGCTGCCATACAGGATTTGTCCACCTTTTTGTAGGGCCAGAAAGTGTAGCCGATGTTGTTGGCTTTCATCATTTGGCAAAGTTTGGCCTGCCAGTCATCGGTGTTGTGTCCCGTCTCCCCCATGTACATCGGCAACCCCGTCTTGTCCCGGAAGTCGATGATGTCCTTGAATGCGCTCTTTTCGGGCGAGCCTCCATACCGGTGGCAGGTATACATGATTTTGTCATCAAACTTCCAGTCGGAGAATGGCTTGAAATTGCCGTTCCACTGTGAACCTCCGAGCAAGATGATGTGCCGGTTGTCTACCTTTCTTATGGCTTTGACGGCCTGCTTGTAGACTTGTTCCAGCCGGCCGTTAAACACCTCTACCTGTTCGCCGAAATAGGGCGCAATGGGCTCATTCATCAGTTCGTAGCCCAGCACCACCGGCTCGTCTTTATAGTGCAGGGCTATCTTCTGCCAGATATCGCAGAAAAGGCTCAGGCTTCTTTCGCTCTCAAAAAGCCAGGGATAACCGTAACTGTTGTCGATATTGTCTCCGGTCTGTCCGCCGGGGCAGTCGTGCATGTCCAATATCAGGTAAAGCCGGCTGTCCCTGCACCATTCCACCAGAGAGTCTATCCGGGTGAAACCGTCTTGTCCGGAAGACAGCCCCATGTAGTCTTCATCCGTGAAGAGCTTGTAGTTGAAAGGTAGTCTCACCGTGTTGCAGCCGGTGGAGGCAATATACGCTATGTCTTGGCGGGTGACATATCGGTCTTTGAATGTTTTCCAGAAATCGGCCGTAGCATCGGGACCCACCAGCTGGCAGAACATCTGATCTATCATCCAGTAACTGTTGGTCTTTTCAAATCCGAACATATATCCTTCGGGATTCAGCCAGTTGCCCAGATTGGTTCCTTGGATAAAAAGTTTCTTACCGTTCGGTTGCAGTAGATTCGTACCGCTGATGGTTACGAACTGCGGGCTGGTTGCAGCCTTCATGCTGCTGCCTGCCAGCAGTAAAGTCATTGACAGGTACAGCCATTTTTTGATCATTCTCATTGTCATACGGTTTGGTTGTTTGATGTGGATAATCAAAGGGAGTTTGCAGTTGGTCAGACATGTTGCAGGAAGTCGGCCAAATTGGCCTTTTCGTCCAGTCCGAGTTTTTTCCTGAGTCGGTACCTGCTGATTTCCACTCCGCGGATAGAGATATTCATTAGCGGTGCTATCTCTTTGGACATCAGATTCATTCTGACATATACACAGAGTATTTTCTCTTTGTAGGTAAGTGTGGGGAATTGCGCATCCAGCTTTTTGAAGAAGTCGTGGTTCACTATATCGAAAGAGCATTGGAAGTTTTCCATATCCTGATCATGCTCGATATTCGTTTCTATTTGCCCGATCAGGCGCAGGAGCGCCCTGCGAAGAGCCACACGGTTTCCTTCGGCAATAAGTTCGGCAAGGGTTTCCGCTTCAGTCCTTATCTTCCGGAGCACCTCGTTTTTCCTTACGATATTCAGCGTAGATTGCACCAGTTCGTTGGACTTGAGCTGCAATTCCGACCTGAGTTTTTCTTTCTCCAGACGCCCTATTTGAGCTTCTTTGTCCGTGATATCCCTCTCAAAACTCTGCTTTTGTCGCATCAGTTCCGAATCTTTCATGCGGATAAGCCTCTCTCGTCCGCTTTTGTAGCGGACATAGAGATAGCGGCAGGCTGCGATGACCATAAGTCCATACGCTGTATAAGCCCACCACGATCGGTACCACGGCGGAAGAATGCGGAAAGTGAACGAGGAGACGGAAGCCTCCCCAATACCAGCAGTGCCCAGCCTTACTTGGAAAGTATAAGTGCCTTCGGGAAGATCGGTGTATTCTTTTGTCGTGGCCCGGTTGTAGGTGCTCCATGTTTCATCGTTGGAGCCGATGAGCCGATAGGAGTAGAGGACGGCCTGCGTGCGGCTGTAATGGTCGGCTCCGTATTCAATCCGTAGGGAATTGTCTCCGTAGGGAATGGATATTTCCGAAGAATTAGGGGCTATGCTCTTTCCATAAATCAGCGAGTCTCCGCCATTGGTAAGATAAACCCGGCGAATTTGGAGGTTGAAGCGGTGTACAGCAGCAGTAGGTGTGCTGGAATTCAGAAGTGCAAAGCCGTCTTCTATCCCGACGACGACTTCCTGTTTGGAAATCATTTCGACATTCTCGAAATCTTCCATGAGATAGTCATCCAGCAACGGACTCGAATTGGTTTTTCTTATTTGTCCCGTCTGTCGGTCTGTGACAGCTTGCTTGAGCAAACCGTCTGTGACATACCAGATACGCCCTGCAGCGTCTTCATGGATATAAGTGTAAGGCACATTCCCATCCAAAGCCGCCTCCAGTTGGTTGGCTTTCTCCAGTTTGTCCTGTATCGAGTTGTACTTGAACAGTCCTTGCCGGGAAGCGATGGTGATATTGCCGTTGACATAGCCGATACAGACGTTGTCGCCGATGGGAAGCCGTTTTGAATTGTAGCACTTCTTCCGGACAGCCCTTTGCAGCTTATCGTCGAGCTTGATTCGCCAGACACCGGACTTCTTGTTGCCGAGCCATACGTATGGACTGCCTTCTTCCACCAGCATGGATTTGGCAGAGATGTTCAGATCTAGGATATCGTTAGACATGTTCCATTCTCCATTGTCAGACTTTCTAAGTACGCTTATCCCCCAATAAGTTCCCACAAGGATGGCTTTTTGTGAATGCCCTGCCTTGTCGACATTCCATACACCACGGAGATTGTATTTTGTCAGAAGTCCGTCCTTCAGTCGGTAAAACACTTTCCGGCCTCCACAGAACAGACTCCCGTCAATGGTTTTCAGGCAGTGTATTTGTCCTTCTGCTCCGGCCACCGGCCTGATGTCGGCTCTGTGGTCAAGGGAGGTTGGCACCGATGTGGTGTAGAGCCCTTGGTTGGTGCCCAGATATAATTTGTTCTCAAATGGGAGGGCGCAATATCCCGAACCGATGGAAGAGTATTTGCTGTAAAGGAAATAAAGAGGAGAATTGAGAGCAATATAGTCTATGCCGTTGTCAAGGCCCAGCCATAGATTGTGTTCATGGTCGAAAGACAGCGACAATACCGTCTTGTTCTGAAGTCCGCCGGCTACGGAAACCCTCTCGGCTTTGTCGCGAAGTATATCGTAGATGATGACACCGTCATCCATGGTTCCAAGGGCGAGTGTCGTACCGTCTGCAGAAGCGCATGATAGATGGTTGGTTGAGCAGAAGGCATCCAATGAAGATCGAAAACGTGTAAACGTGCCATTGCTGTAGAGCCAAAGGCCGTTGTGGCTAGTCACCAGCATGAGCCGGCCTTTGAACGGCAACATTGCCACCACCGAGAGGTCACGAAGGAAATCGCTGTCCTGGATGTGTTCAACGGAGTTTCCGTTTACCCTATTCAGTCCAAAGGTGTTCATGAAAAACAACTGTCCGTTGACAATGGCGGACAGATTGCATCCGTTGCAGTCAATAGCTCTGATATGTCCGTTGCTAAAGCAATAGATGTAACAGTCTGACTGGAAATATACCCTGTCGCCCGAGACAAGAACATTCCAGATGTTCTCACGGTCTCTGTTTCTTAGCTGACCGGAAAGACTCGTGTAATCAAGTCCACCTAGCAGATTGGGAGAGAAATAGCCAAATTGGCCGAGTCCACCCACATAGATTTTGTTGTCGGGGCCGATGGCAAGCGAACGTACTTTCTCGTGATGAGGTAGCCGGTAAGTATTCCAATAGACCCCATCAAATTCCAAAAGGCCATTGTTGTTGGAAAAGTACATCCATCCATTGGGGTGTTGGACTATTTTCCAATTCTGGTTACTGGCTCTATACTCATGACGACTGTAGTTGATGACAGAGTGTTGCCAGCAAACTTGTCCCGAGATGGGGACAGAGAGGAGATAAAGAAACAGACCGATGAGGATTTTCATGCCATTTAGGTATTTGTTGCAAAGTTAAATAAAAAAAGTAACAAAGCACTCCCGACTTCGAATAATTTGAGTTATTAACCGGTGTGTGAAAAGCCTACAACCTCTTGATAAGCAACCTCTTGGAAAATGAGAGAAAGTGACGTAGTAGTCGTTTTCTCCTTTGATAGTAACAGTGATGTAGTAAAAGGGGCGGAATCAATTCAATCTTTTTATATCTTTGACACGAATTTTTATTCTTCTCGTGGTTGCTCCCAAAGCCACCATAGCCTGTCAACTACTAAATATAAGAAACGGAAACAATTATCTAATATCTCAGTTATGAAGCAAAAGCATTTGAAACAAAACTTGGTCAGACTCTGGGTATTCCTTGGTCTGCTTTTCATTTTCGCGGATGAGGTTTGTGCGCAGTCTGTCACAATGGAAGTCAAAGGCCAAGTGCTGGCTGCTACGGACAACGAACCCCTTTTGGGAGTGACCGTTAAGGAACAGGGCACGGGAAATGGAGTGGTCACAGACTTGGACGGTAATTTCTCTATTACCGTCAGAAGCGGTTCGACCGTAACATTCTCTTATATAAACCACATTACCCAACAATACAAGGCCAATGCCGTTCCGGCAAAGATATTCCTGCGGGAAGACACAAAAAATCTTGAAGAGGTGGTGGTTGTAGGCTATGGACAGCAGAAGAAGGTCAACCTCTCGGGGTCTGTATCGGCTATCAGCGGTGATAAGATAGCCGCCCAGCCTGCTTCAGATGCAGTCTCGGCTCTCCAAGGGCAATTGCCGGGTGTGACTGTGCTCAGAAGTAGCGGACAGCCGGGCAGCGAGAGTTCGGGAATGCGTATTCGCGGCTTTTCTTCTGTCAATTCCACTTCTACATTGGTGCTTATTGACGGTGCGGAGGGAGACCTTGCGCTGGTCAATGCCGACGACATCGAGTCGATCTCGGTTCTTAAAGACGCGGCTGCCAGTGCCATTTATGGCGCACGTGCCGCTGCGGGTGTAGTCTTGGTCACGACCAAGAGTGGTAAGGCGGGGAAACCGCGGATTACTTACAGTGGCTATTTGGCAGTCAACACACCGGGTAACATGCCGGAGCGCCTTCCGGCATGGGAAGAACAAGACATGATAAACCAAGGGCGTATCAATGCCGGTGGCAAACCGGAATGGAATCCCGAACAGTCTTCTTGGGTCGGCAATCCCAACTTCAACTATCGTCCCAATAACAACAATGGGCGTTGGGATCTTTTTGAAGCGACTAACTGGGTGGCCGAGGGAACAAGAAACCACATGGTTCAGCAAAATCATGCCGTATCTGTCTCGGGGGGTGCCAAGTCCATAGACTATATGTTCACTACCAACTATTACACCAAGAACGGCCTGCTCCGTTATGGCCCCAATGGCAATGAGCGTTGGAATATGGGGGCCAAAGTGAATGCCAAAGTCAATAAATACATGACCCTGGGCACCAACCTTCTCTATCAGTCTACCCGTATCTCCGCGCCGTCTTACGGGGCCGGTGGCATCTTAAGCCTGCTGTACTCTTCCCGAGGCCGACAACCCATTTACAATCCAGCGGAGGACAGCCAGCTCTACAATGGCGACCTTCAGGCCAATGCCATTCAGATAATGAAGGAAGGAGGAGCCAATAACAACAGATATGAGGCATATACGGGAAAGGTGTCTCTCAAAGTGGATAATCTGCTGGAGGGATTACGCCTGCAATTCAGTGCCTCCAGAAAGGCGGGATATTATAACCAAAGTAGTGTGCGGCGCACCCTTGTGTGGTATGATCGTCTCGGGACATCCATTCGTCAGCAGGTGAATAATCCCAACTCTCTGTATAAACAGAAAAATTCCGATCATCATGACCTTCTTGAGGCAACGGCAACGTATCATCTCAAGGTGGGAAAACTGCATGACTTTACGTTTTTGGCCGGCACCAGCTACGAGAACTATCGCAAAGACCAAATGGATGTAACGGCCAAGAACATGAACTCCAATGACTTCTTCTCATTCAATTACTACGACACTTCTGTAGTCACCAATACGGAGTTGGGAGATGCCATTTCCCCTTGGTCGATGATGTCTTATTTTGGTCGCTTTAACTACAACTTCTCGGAAAAGTATCTGTTTGAGGCCAATGTGCGCTATGACGGTAGTTCACGACTCGCGCCGGAAAAGCGTTGGAAGGCATTTCCGTCCCTCTCAGCTGCGTGGCGTGTCAATCAGGAAGGTTTTTTGAAAGAAGTCAAGTGGATAGACAATCTGAAGTTGCGCCTTTCTTGGGGACAACTCGGCAACGGGGCCATCCTCGGACTGTATGATTACATCCCCACCATCAGTGACTCGCAGGGGGGCAGGCCAGCTACCTATTTGGGCGAAAAGTGGTACTATCAGGCCCAACTGGCTTCTAAGGAAAAGACTTGGGAAACCATAGAAACCACGAATGTCGGTATCGACTTCGGCTTGTTCCAGGGCCGGCTCACGGGCAGTATAGAATATTACTGGAAATATAACAACGACATGCTCTCGTCGCTTCAGTTGCCTCATGTCATCGGTGTCAATGTGCCCAAGGTGAATGTGGGTAAACTGAAAACATGGGGATGGGATTTTGAAATAGCTTGGAGAGATCACATCCGTGATTTCAAATACCAGATATCTTTCAACCTGTCCGACAGCCGGAACAGACTTCTTAAATATGATGGGGCAAGTGTCATTGGCGAAGGCAATGTGGGTTTGCTTGAAGGGTATGAGCTGAACACCATCTGGGGCTATAAGACACAGGGCTATTGGGCCAGTCGGGATGAGTATTTGAAATACAAGGCAGAGCATCCGGGATATCAGGCCTTTAATGACGGTAAGATTGCCGGTGGTGACACCCGCTACATCGCTCAAGGAGAGCCTGACCACCAACTCGGAGTGGGAGGGGCCACACCTGAAAATCCCGGCGACCTTGTGTATTTGGGCAATTCCAATGCACGGTATCTCTATGGATGCAACATCTCCGCACAATGGAAAGGTTTTGATTTCAGCATGATGTTCCAAGGTGTGGGCAAGCGTAACATATTGATTGATGCAGCTGCAATAGCTCCGTTTTACAATAGCTATCAGATGCCTTGGACCATCCATCGTGACTATTGGACGGAGGACCATCAGGATGCCTACTGGCCACGCTTGTATAATTATTCGGGCAATAATTTCAATTTTAAGCCATCGGATAAGTGGATTCAGGATGCGTCCTACATACGGTTGAAAAATATCACCTTAGGATATACAATCCCAGTCTTCAAGAAATACGTTGAAAAAATCAGAGTTTATCTGTCGGGAAATGATGTCTGGGAACATACGGAATTGCTGAAGGTCTTCGACCCGGAAGTGGGCAACAATGCAGGCCGCAACTATTATCCGTTCTTCCGCACATGGGCCTTCGGTGTGAATGTAACATTTTAATTGAGGAAAAAGTATGATGAAAAAGATATATTTTTTATTGGTGCCAGTGCTGTTTGGCTTGTATGGCTGTGAACTGGACAGAGAACCCGTAACAGTTTTGACCGATAGTAATTTCTGGAAATCAGAAACGGATTTTCGCGGTGCTTGCAACCGGCTCTATATCGATTTGTCCGGTTTTGGCCACGACTATCGTTCGGACGAGATTATAGGAAACACGCAAAATAGCATATCGAGCGGTAACTGGAGTGTTCCCGGAACTTCGGGCGATTGGACCGACTCTTATAACAGGATAGGAGTGGCCAACAATATAATTGTAAAAATTGGCGCATCCCAAAAGGAGGAGGCTGTCAAGAACCGTTGGATGGCAGAAGCTTATTTCTTCCGTGCATACAACTATTTCGAACTCGTCAAGAAATACGGGGATGTGCCGCTGGTTTTGAAAGCCTTTACCTCGACAGACGATCCGGATATAAAGAAGGAACGCACTCCGCGTGAACAGGTCATTCTACAATGCTACCAGGATTTGGAGTTTGCCTATGAATGGCTTCCGGATATCGAAAGGCTCTCGGGCGAAAATGACTGGGGGCGTGTCTCTAAGTCGGCTGCACTCGGCATGATGACGCGTATAGGATTGTATGAAGGTACTTTTAGCAAATATCATGAATTGTCGGGCGACTATAAAAAGCACCTAAAGAAAGCAATCGATGCTGCGGAGACTCTTATCAAGAGCGGGAAACACGACTTATATCCCGATTTCTACAAGCTTTTTCTGTTTAATGGCGAAGGGCGTCAGAATAAGGAAAACGTTTTTGTCAAGGTGTATGGTCCTAACGATGCCGGCATCATTGTGCACAATAATTCCCGGACGCTTGAGAATGCAGTATCCGTGACTCGCCAGACCATAGACCAATTCCTGTATGCCGACGGCCTGCCACGCACAAGCAGTCCGTTGGCCGTCATTCCTGAAACAAGTTACAATGACATTTTCGTCAATCGCGACCCGCGACTGGCGATGACCATCTATCGATTGGGCGAAGAGGCGTATAAAGGTGCCTATATGCCGTTTGCCAACCAGCATGGCAATGGATATCCCATTAAAAAAGGCTTTATGCTCAATCAATGGCAATTAAACAGCAGAGAGACAGTCGACAAGATGATTATACGTTATGCGGAGATATTGCTTTCTTATGCAGAGGCCTTGTATGAATATAATGGTAGCATAACAAACGCTCAACTGGATATGACGGTCAATGCCGTGCGCCGGCGCGCCGGCATGGAGGCCCGACTCACCAATGACTTTGCCGGCAGCCACCATCTTGACATCTTGGGTGAGATACGCCGTGAGCGTCTGGTGGAGTTCATAGACGAAGGACTGCATTATAATGACATCATTCGGTGGAAGACCGCAGAAAAAGTCCTTCCGACCAATATGCTGGGGCTTAAGTTTGTAGAAGCCGAAACCTCTACTGACAAGAAAACCATAGAGACAAGGCTTACTACGGCAGATGGTGTGTTCAAGGGAAAAAAGGTGTATGACCAGGCAGATATCTATGTGATAGAAGAGGCCGATACCCGCAGTTTCAATCCTGCCCGCGACTATTATTATCCTATTCCTTCTTATGAGATAGCGACAAGCGGCGGGCGTGTTATTCAAAATCCAAACTGGTAAGAAATTAAAAACTATGATGACAATGAAAAAGTTTATATTGCCGTTGGCCTTGGTTGCAAGCCTTATGATGCTGGGCGGTTGCAGCGATGATGAGTGGGGCAACAATAATCCGGAGATGACCAATGTGTTTTATTATGGTTTCCAGGACTGGGGGAAAAATAAGAACGATGTGAAGTTCGCGGTTGTGCAAGGGCAGACCGTTGCCATTCCCACGCAGTTTTTCAGCGAACAAGTATGCAACTTCGATGTGGAGGTGTTCTATTTTACTACCGGCACACTTGCCTTGGGCACGGACTACGATATTGTAGACGAACAAGGAAACAGCCTTTTGCCCACAGTAAATGGAGGATGGGCCGTAACGTGGCCCCATGCGCAAAAGGGGGTCAAGAATATCTATTTGAAGGCGCTCAACGGGGCAAAAGGCACGGTTGTCGTACAGACTTTTGACCCGAAGGGCCCCACGGATATTTCTTTTGAAAATACGACCATATCCAAGACGGCCAATTATGAAGTAAGGGCTTTCACGCAGAATTACAAGGTGACGGTCGCCATCAAGTAAACTGATACGATTATGAATAAGAATTTATTGACAGTGGTGTGCTTTCTGTTGGTTGTTTCGACAGGAATATCTGCCCAATCTATATGGAATAGAGACCATCTGAACCGGGTTAAGGCGCAGATTGACGCTCCTGTTTACAAGCGCGCCTATGGCAAACTCATCAAAAAGGCAGAAGGGGATATGCAGCAGAAGCCTGTGTCGGTGATGATGAAAGAGATTACGCCCCCCAGCGGTACCAAACACGACTATTCCAGTCTTGCCCGTTATGTGTGGCCTGACCCTTCAAAGCCCAACGGACTTCCTTATATCACGCGGGACGGAGAGTCTAATCCCGAATTGTCCAAGTACGACCGTAATCGTTTGGGCCTGATGTCCGAAAGGGTGGTGCGTCTGAGTTTGGCCTATTTCTTTAGCAATGATGCGAAATATGCACACAAGGCAACAGAAATGCTTCGGGTCTGGTTTCTCGACAAGGAAACGCGCATGAACCCCAACTTGAAGTATGCGCAGTGTGTGCCTGGAAAATTTGAGGGGCGCAGTTACGGGGTCATCGATGCCTATTCTTTTGTGCCAATGCTCGATGCTGTGCAGCTGTTGAAAGATTCCCGGGCATTTACACACGAAGACGATAGTAGGCTCAAGCTGTGGTTTAAAGAACTGCTCAAATGGCTGACCACAGACAAGCAAGCGTTACAGGAAAGGGCTGCGAAGAATAATCATGGTACGGCATACGATGTGCTGGTAGCCGCCTTTGCCAGATTTGTTGGCGATGAAGCCCTTTTCATGGACGTCCTCAAATCGTTCCCGTCCAAGCGCATCAAAAGGCAGATTGAACTGGATGGAAGACAACCACAAGAGCTTCGCCGCACTTTGTCTTTCGGCTATTCACAGTTTAACCTGAGCCATATTATCGACCTGATGCTCATGACAAAGAATGCAGGACTGCCTGTCGACAACTATGCATTGGTCGATGGTCATAGCCTCTATGCGGCATTGGATTTTTTGGAGCCTTATATGGGGAAAACCGTTCAGGAGTGGCCTTGGAAACAAATAAGCCAGTGGGAAGAAAAGCAGCAAGACTTGGCTTTGGACTATTATCGTGCCTGGTTGTTGAGTCCGTCTCGCATGGATTATTTAAGAGTGTTCCGGAACAATGCGGTTAGTGACCGTTCCTTTCTGTTTGCATTGCTTTATGAAGAACCGACAAAAACCGACAATGCCATGGTGGAAGCGGAGAGCCAGCTCGTTTATGCCTTGGACTACACTAAAGCAATCCGGAAAAGCCGGCTGGATGCCAATGCCTGTATCCCTACAACCTTGAACAAGGATGGCAGTCTGAAACTTGTCCCGCCTCGTGACTGGCGTTCAGGTTTCTTTGCCGGGACCCTTTGGCAACTTTATCAGTGCAGTCATCAGAAAAGATGGCAGAAGGCTGCCGCCGACTATACGTGGTTGCTTAAAGGCATTGAGGATTATAAAGGAACGCATGACTTGGGGTTCATGGTCAACAACTCTTTCGGCAAGGGATGGGAGGCAACCGGAGAAAAAGTTTACCGCGACATTGTCATCGAAGCGGCAAAATCGCTGGTGACGCGCTTTAATCCGACAGTGGGCTGTATCCGTTCGTGGGATCATAATAAGAACCTTTGGAAATATCCAGTCATCATTGATAACATGATGAACTTGGAGATGCTTTTCGATGCAACCCGAATGACCGGAGACTCTTCTTTCTGGAAAGTTGCGGTGCGCCATGCCGACACAACCATGAAGCATCATTTCCGCGATGACCATTCGTCTTATCATGTTGTTGACTATGAACCTGAGACCGGTGCCGTGCGTCGGCAGATGACGCATCAGGGATACAGCGATGATTCGTTCTGGAGCCGGGGGCAAGGCTGGGGACTCTATGGTTATACCCTGTGCTACCGATACACACGAGAGCCCCGCTACTTGAATCAGGCCAGGGCCATAGGCCACTTTATTTTGACTTTGCCGAATGTTCCCGAAGACGGAGTCTACTATTGGGATATGAAAGATCCTCATATTCCCCATGTGCCGAGAGACGCTTCGGCTGCGGCCATCATCGCTTCGGCGTTATACGAACTCTGCACCTATGTTGATGTCCGTGATAGTGTAGAATATAAGCGCTATGCCGACAAGATTGTGAATAGCCTCATCGACCATTACCAGGCACCGTTGGGCTCGGCAAAAGGTTTCCTGCTTCTGCACAGCACTGGGCATCTGCCGGCCGGCAATGAAATCGATGTGCCGCTTAATTATGCGGACTATTATTACATCGAAGCCATCATGCGCAAGGAAAAGTTGGAAGGTCAAAGGTGATTGGGAGAAAATGAAAATAACGAGAAAAGCTGTCATGATGCTTCTGCTACTCGTCTCCTGCGAGAGTTTCGCGCAGCGCATAACAGACTGTTTGGACAGTGGGTGGAGGTTTCAGGATGAAAGTGATATTCTGCTGCCGCACACATGGAATACGGATGCCTATGGGACAAACGACTATGACCAAGGGGAAAAGACTTATACTCGCCCACTTGACATTTCTGATAATAGTCCGTTTCGTAGGTATTTTCTGAAGATTGATGCGGCAAGCAAGGCTTCATCTGTTTTTATCAATGGAAATCTTGCCGGAATGCACAAGGGAGGATATACGGCACACACTTTGGACATCACGCCATATCTGCATGTCGGTAAAGACAATGGCGTCCTTATCCGTGTCACCAATGCCGACCGGCAAGTTCCACCCATTTCTGCTGACTTCACTTTCATGGGTGGCCTCTATCGTCATGTGTGGCTCGTCTCTACGCCTTTGCAGCACTTCCTGTTGACCGAATTAGGAGCCGATGGTGTCCGCATTACCCCAAGTGATGTCTCGCCTAACAAAGCCAAGCTCCACATCGGCTGTAAGATGATGAATGATGATAGGCGGAAAAGGCGGTGTAGATTGCGTCATACGGTCTATGCGCCCGATGGTAGATTGCTCCTCACTGCCGAGAAAGGAGTCTCGTTGGAGCCGAAGGGAATGGTGGAAGTGCCCGATATGCATTTTACCATCGACTATCCGGAGCTTTGGACACCTGAGACACCGAAACTTTACCATGTTGTCAGCGAACTATTGAGTGCCGATGGGAAGACCGTTCTTGACAGAGAAGACCATAAAACTGCTTTTCGTTGGGTACGGTTTGACTCAGAACTGGGCTTCTTCCTTAACGGAAAACCCTATAAGCTTCGTGGCGTGAACAGGCACCAAGACCGCTATCCTTATGGAGTGGCTTTGACGGACAGCATGCACAGAAAGGACATGGAACTTATCAAACGGATGGGGGCCAACTTTGTCAGGCTGGCCCACTATCCGCAAGCCGCTGCAGTCCTTGATGCCTGCGATAGTCTCGGCTTGCTTGTCTGGGAAGAGATTCCCGTTATCAACTATGTTCCTGATGACCGGAAGTTTGCCGAACATGCTGCCGACAATCTCCGTGAGATGATACGTCAGCACTACAACCATCCATCATCCTTTGGGGCTACATGAACGAGATTTTGCTGCGTACACGTGCAATGTATAAGGACGCTGGCACTCTCGCCCCGGCTCTTGCCCGGACCTTGGCCCTTGCCCGGCAGCTTGAGAGCATCGTTCACGAAGAGGATCCACAGCGCATTTCAGTCATGGCCCTGCACGGTTCCGACGAATATAATAAGGTAGGTGTTGCGGACATTCCGCAAGTCGTGGGATGGAATCTATACCAAGGATGGTATGGGGGCGAGCTGACCGACTTCGAGAAATTCCTCGACCGGCAGCATCGTGAGCATCCGTCTCGTCCTCTTATCGTTTCCGAATGGGGAGCCGGCAGCGACCTCCGCCTGCATTCAGATATGCCTAAGCCTTTTGATTTCAGTATGGAATATCAACAGAAATATCTTTTTT
>OHOQ01000642.1_pt1 | contig 15421 bp, 16 predicted proteins | sample 1569881 | NCBI WGS metagenome assembly OHOQ01 (sample SAMEA3879596, study PRJEB24766) | human gut metagenome | biome: human-associated habitat; feature: feces | place: USA | collected 1985/1987 | reverse complement strand
GACGGACTCGCTGGCTCTGCAGTCGGTTGTACGGAAGGTGTCCGCACGATTACCTTACCGCTTTGTAAGGTTATTATTACCGTCGGATAGCATTGCTTTGGGGGAGCTTTCTTTTTATACGGAAGAAGGACGGATCGGGAATGTGAGGATAATTACTCCGATGAGGGCTACCGGAAGGAATGAAGTGCCCGGGATGATAACCGATGGTTTGGGGGCGACGGGCTATCGAGGTAGGGTGGCAGAAAGGCTGGTAGATATAGATCTGGGAAAAGAGTATATGGTCAGTCATATTGGAATGACTTCTTACCTGAAAACACAATTGTTCTGTCCGGATGAATTTGAGTTAAGATATTGGAACAATGGTTGGAAGACTGTGGAGCGTAAGCAAGCCGATAACAAAGGGTATCTTGTATTTGAGAAAGTACCCCGGGGAGCATTGTTGATGTTGAAGAACTGCCGCTGGAAAGGAAAGACGGCGGAGCGTATATTTACTTATGAAAAAGGAGATGTGAAGTGGGAATGATTGCTATGAACGAACAGTTGCCTTGCCATTATTGTTAAACCTCCTTAAGGAAATGCCTATCCGTCACTTTTTATTTGTTATTTTGCACCAAATTCGGGTGGAGTGTGTCCTGACGTTTCGGGGTACGCTTAAATATGCAGATAAAACCAATGAATAAACTCACTATAAATGCCTGTCCGCTATGTGGGAGCACACATTTGAAATGTGCTATGACCTGTACTGATTTTTATGCCTCCGGTGAACAGTTTGACTTGTACACCTGCGAAGATTGCGGATTTACTTTTACACAAGGAGTCCCGGTAGAGGCGGAGATAGGCAGATATTACGAAACACCTGATTATATTTCCCATTCGGACACGAAGAAAGGTGCCATGAATGCCATTTACCATCATGTACGTCAGTATATGCTTGGTCGTAAGGCACGTTTGGTCATGAAAGAGTCGCATCGTAAAACCGGTAGAATATTGGATATTGGTACGGGAACAGGTTATTTTGCCCATACGATGCAGAATAGGGGATGGGAAGTGGAGGCCGTGGAAAAGAGTGTGCAGGCCCGTGGGTTTGCCCGCGAACATTTCGGATTGGATGTAAAGCCGGAGTCTGCATTGAAAGGGTTCGTTCCCGGTTCTTTTGATGTGATTACGCTGTGGCACGTTATGGAACATTTGGAGCATCTGGATGAAACGTGGGAGTTGTTGCGCGAATTATTGACCGAGAAAGGTGTCTTGATAGTGGCTGTGCCCAATTGTTCGTCATACGATGCAATGAAATATGGGAAATATTGGGCTGCTTATGATGTACCCCGTCATTTATGGCATTTTACGCCTGCCACGATTCAGCAGTTTGGGTCGAAACATGGATTTATCCTGGCAGCCCGTCATCCGATGCCATTCGATGCTTTTTATGTGTCGATGCTGACTGAGAAACATAAAGGGAGTGCTTACTCTTTTGCAAAAGGTATGTGGACCGGATCGGCGGCTTGGTTGAGTGCCCAGGCCAAAAAGGAACGAAGCAGTTCAATGATTTATGTATTCAGAAAGAAACGCTGATGAAGAGTAAAAGCAGAAATAACGCTGTGTCATATTTTGATATGCAGTTCATAACTTCCAGCATCAGTACCACGTTGGTATTGCTGTTACTGGGGCTTGTGGTGTTCTTTGTGTTGGCAGCCAATAACTTGTCTGTTTATGTACGCGAAAATATAAATTTCTCTGTATTGATCAGCGATGATATGAAAGAAACGGATATTCTGAAGCTTCAGAAACGGCTGAATAATGAACCTTTCGTGAAAGAGACGGAATATATTTCAAAGAAACAAGCATTGAAAGAGCAGACCGAGGCTATGGGCACCGATCCGCAAGAGTTTTTAGGGTATAATCCGTTTACGGCCTCAATAGAGATTAAATTGCATTCTGATTATGCGAACTCTGACAGTATCGCGAAGATTGAGAAATTGATTAAAAGGAATACTAACATACAAGATGTGTTATATCAGAAAGATCTGATTGACGCGGTCAATGAAAACATACGTAACATCAGCTTGGTGCTGCTGGGATTGGCCATTATGCTGACATTTATCTCTTTCGCGCTGATTAATAATACGATCCGGCTGGCTATTTATTCAAAACGCTTCCTGATTCATACTATGAAACTGGTGGGAGCAAGCTGGGGATTTATCCGTCGGCCATTTTTGAAAAGAAATATATGGAGTGGGGTTTTAGCTGCTTTTATTGCAGATACAATCCTGATGGGAGCCGCTTATTGGCTTGTGTCGTACGAGCCGGAATTAATTCGGGTGATTACACCTGAAGTCATGTTGTTGGTATCGGGTGCAGTACTGGTATTCGGAGTGGTCATCACTTTCTTATGTGCTTATCTTTCTATTAATAAATATCTGAGAATGAAAGCAAGCACGCTGTACTACGTGTAGTTCCGGATTTATAGATGTAAATAAATTAATTGTAAATAACAATGGGTGATAAACAGAAATTTGCCTTCGATAAAACGAACTTCATTTTGCTTGCCATCGGCATGGCAGTGGTTATCTTGGGTTTTATCCTGATGACAGGACCTTCATCGTCGGAAGCGGTGTTTCAGGCGGATATTTTCAGTGTGAGAAGAATTAAAGTGGCTCCGGTGGTTTGCTTCCTGGGTTTTATCTTTATGATATATGGCGTAATGCGCAAACCTAAAACAAAAGAATAAAACAGGATGGAATGGTTTGAAGCACTGATCCTCGGATTGATTCAGGGACTGACTGAATATTTACCGGTGAGCAGTAGCGGGCATTTGGCTATTGGCTCGGCTTTGTTTGGTATAGAGGGAGAAGAGAATCTGGCATTTACCATTGTAGTACATGTTGCAACCGTGTTCAGTACATTGGTCATTCTCTGGAAAGAAATAGATTGGATATTCCGTGGCCTGTTTAAGTTTAAGATGAACAGCGAAACACGTTATGTGATCAATATTTTAATTTCGATGATTCCTATTGGTATCGTCGGTGTGTTTTTCAAGGATGAAGTTGAGGCTGTTTTCGGTTCGGGATTGCTGATTGTTGGCTGCATGTTGTTGCTTACGGCTGCTTTGCTGTCGTTCTCTTATTATGCAAAACCACGTCAGAAAGAGAACATCTCGATGAAAGATGCGTTTATCATTGGGCTGGCGCAGGCTTGTGCCGTATTGCCGGGACTGTCTCGTTCGGGCAGTACAATTGCTACAGGTTTATTATTAGGTGATAATAAAGCAAAACTGGCGCAATTCTCCTTCCTGATGGTGATACCGCCTATATTGGGAGAAGCTTTGCTGGATGCTATGAAGATGATAAAAGGTGAGGCTATTGCGGGAGATATTCCGGCTTTGTCACTGATAGTGGGTTTTATTGCCGCTTTTGTCTCAGGGTGCCTGGCTTGCAAGTGGATGATTAATATCGTCAAAAAAGGAAAACTGATTTATTTCGCTATTTATTGTGCAATAGCAGGAGTGGTCACCATCGTTGTTTCACAATTGCAATAAGTAACGGATGAATTTTAAAGAAGGAGAAGTACTTTATTTTGATAAACCGTTGGGGTGGACGTCTTTTAAGGTCGTAGGGCATGCCCGGTACCATATTTGCCGACGGATGAAAGTGAAGAAATTGAAGGTGGGGCATGCAGGTACACTCGATCCGCTGGCAACAGGGGTAATGATTGTTTGTACAGGTAAAGCTACCAAGAGAATAGAGGAATTTCAGTATCATACAAAGGAATATATTGCTACCATTCAGTTGGGTGCCACTACTCCATCGTACGATCTGGAACATGAGATTGATGCTACCTATCCTACGGAGCATATCACCCGGGAGTTGGTGGAAGAGACGTTGAAAACATTTGTTGGTGAAATACAGCAAGTGCCTCCGGCATTCTCGGCTTGCAAAGTAGATGGTGCGCGTGCTTATGATTTGGCCCGTAAAGGTCAGGAAGTGGAGTTGAAGCCCAAATTGCTGGTGATTGACGAGATAGAACTGCTGGAATGTAACTTACCGGAAATTAAGATCAGGGTGGTATGCAGCAAGGGAACTTATATCCGTGCATTGGCACGCGACATCGGGGAAGCCTTGCAAAGCGGTGCACATCTGACCGGATTGATACGTACCCGTGTGGGGGAGATAAAGTTGGAGCAATGCCTGGATCCTGCAAAATTTGCAGAATGGATAGATCAGCAGGAAGTTGAGATATCTGATTGAAATAGAAAAGTAAGAAATAAAATAATTAATAAACGCACATTATTATCATGAAACTGTCGCAATTTAAATTTAAGTTACCCGAAGAAAAGATTGCTTTGCACCCTACAAAGTATAGGGATGAATCGCGCTTGATGGTACTCCACAAGCGTACGGGAGAGATTGAGCACAAGATGTTTAAGGACATCCTGAACTATTTTGATGATAAAGACGTGTTTGTATTCAACGATACCAAGGTATTCCCTGCCCGTTTGTACGGAAATAAGGAAAAAACCGGTGCACGTATCGAAGTGTTCTTACTGCGTGAGCTGAATGAAGAGCTGCGTTTGTGGGACGTATTGGTGGATCCGGCACGTAAAATCCGTATAGGCAATAAGCTTTATTTCGGTGATGACGATTCAATGGTGGCTGAGGTAATTGATAATACTACTTCACGCGGACGTACGCTCCGTTTTCTATATGACGGTCCTCATGACGAATTTAAAAAAGCATTGTATGCGTTAGGTGAAACTCCGCTGCCGCATACAATTCTTAACCGTCCGGTGGAAGAAGAAGATGCAGAACGTTTCCAGTCTATTTTCGCTAAAAACGAAGGAGCCGTGACAGCACCTACTGCGAGTCTGCACTTCAGCCGCGAATTGATGAAGCGTATGGAAATAAAAGGCATAGACTTTGCGTATATCACATTGCATGCAGGGCTCGGTAACTTCCGTGACATCGACGTGGAGGATCTGACAAAGCATAAGATGGACTCTGAGCAGATGTTCGTAACCGGAGAAGCTGTTAAGATTGTGAACCGTGCCAAGGATCTTGGTAGGAATGTATGTGCTGTGGGAACAACTGTGATGCGCGCCATTGAAAGCACGGTGAGCACAGACGGGCATTTGAAAGAATATGAAGGATGGACGAATAAGTTTATTTTCCCGCCGTATGATTTTACAGTGGCTAATGCTATGGTATCCAACTTCCACATGCCACTTTCTACTCTGTTGATGATTGTGGCTGCCTTTGGTGGTTACGAGCAGGTAATGGATGCATATCACATAGCATTGAAAGAAGGCTACCGTTTTGGTACTTATGGAGATGCGATGCTGATTTTGGATAAGTGATGAGAATATATCTGGGATTAGGTACTAATTTGGGTGATAAGGAGTTGAATCTTCGTGTCGCTGTACAGAAAATAGAAGAGCGGATAGGGAAAGTGATTTCCCTGTCCGCTTTTTATGCTACTGCCCCCTGGGGATTTCAATCTGATAATAACTTTCTGAATGCTGCGGCGGGAGTGGAGACATCTCTGTCTCCTTTCGATATACTTGAAAGGACCCAACGGATAGAGCAGGAAATAGGGCGTTTACATAAATCACATGATGGGGTATATAGCGACCGTCTGATTGATATTGACCTCTTGCTTTATGGTGATAAGATATTACAGGACGAAAGGCTTTCATTGCCTCATCCATTGATGGACGAACGAAAATTTGTTTTAGAGCCGCTTGCCGAAATCGCACCGGACGTTGTCCATCCGGTACTTCATAAAACAATCAGAGAGCTATTTCTGGTTCTTTCGTAATTTACGGATCATCAAATGCCGTGGAAGGTAAGCCACACAGCCGATCAATACGGCATACAATATGCGCAAGTCGTCAAACGGTTGATGGCTCAGATAACAAATAAAGGCATAAATACCCACTGTGACAGCAATATACACCAATAGTGTAATAGCGGTTTTTAGTTTATTTTTCATAAGATAGTCTGTTAATACGAAGCAAAAGTAGCAATAAATCCAAAATATTATCTACCTTTGCCAATGAAATGAAGTGTGGAAAGATTTGAGTAGCTTGCAACCACAGAAAAAAATGCTAAAACAACATTCCCTTCTGTATGCGTTTTCTACTCTTTTTGATTTCTGTCCGCATTCATAATTTATAATTCATAATTCATAATTTTATTATGGGATATTTATTCACATCCGAATCGGTGTCTGAAGGACACCCCGATAAAGTGGCCGATCAAATATCGGACGCTGTGCTTGACAAACTGTTGGACTACCGGACAGGTGGTACTTGCGGGAGAAGTGAAAACAGGTGCTTATGTTGATTTACAACTGATAGCACGTGAAGTGATCCAAAAGATTGGTTACACGAAAGGCGAATACATGTTCGAAAGTAATTCGTGCGGTGTATTTTCTGCCATTCATGAACAGAGTGCCGACATCAACCGTGGTGTAGAACGTGAGGACCCTATGAATCAGGGGGCAGGCGACCAGGGAATGATGTTTGGTTATGCAACCAACGAAACTGAGAACTATATGCCGTTGTCGCTTGACCTGGCACATAGAATACTTCTTGTATTGGCCGATATCCGCCGGGAAGGTAAAGAAATGACTTATCTTCGTCCGGATGCAAAGAGCCAGGTAACTATTGAATATGACGATAACGGTACTCCCGTGCGTATTGATACAATTGTTGTTTCAACACAGCATGATGAATTTGTATTGCCGGCTGATGGTTCTGCTGCTGCCCAACTGAAGGCGGATGAAGAGATGCTGGCGGTAATCCGGAAAGATGTGATTGAGGTATTGATGCCGCGTGTCATTGCGTCTATCAATCACCCGAAGGTTCTTGCCTTGTTCAATGATAATATTGTTTATCACGTAAATCCGACCGGTAAATTCGTTATTGGCGGTCCGCACGGAGATACAGGGTTAACCGGACGTAAGATTATTGTTGATACCTATGGTGGTAAAGGGGCTCACGGTGGTGGTGCTTTTTCTGGTAAAGATCCCAGTAAAGTAGACCGCAGTGCTGCTTATGCTGCTCGTCATATTGCTAAAAACCTTGTAGCTGCCGGTGTTGCCGACGAAATGTTGGTACAGGTTTCTTACGCTATCGGGGTGGCGCGTCCGATTAATATTTATGTAAATACATACGGCCGCAGTAATGTGAAAATGAGTGATGGTGAAATCGCCGAAAAGATTGATGAGTTGTTTGACCTCCGGCCAAAGGCTATTGAAGATCGCTTGAAACTCCGTTATCCGATTTACAGTGAAACGGCTGCTTACGGACACATGGGGCGTGAACCTCAGGTAGTGACTAAGCATTTCCACTCTCGTTATGAAGGTGACCGGACTATGGAGGTAGAGTTGTTTACATGGGAAAAACTTGACTATGTGGACAAAGTAAAAGAAGCTTTCGGTTTGTAATCAGCGTAGCTTTACAGCTATTTATTATAGGGGGCCGTACTTGTTTTTATCCCATATGGGGAGAAAACAAGGCGGCCTTCTTCTTTTCTCCTTGAAATTTGGTACTTTTGCATCGTGTTTAACCAAACCCATGCAAGAAATGAACCAAATAACTTCCGTATGTGTATATTGTGCTTCAAGTACGAAAATAGATCAGATTTATTTTGATGCAGCTGTGCGATTAGGACAGTTGTTGGCAACCCGGCACATCCGTTTGATAAATGGAGCGGGAAATATAGGGTTGATGCGGTCGGTGGCTGATGCCGTATTACAGAACGGAGGCGAAGTGACCGGAGTGATCCCTCACTTTATGGTAGAGCAAGGATGGCATCATACCGGCTTGACGGAGCTTATCGAGGTGGACAGTATGCACGAACGTAAACGACTGATGGCTGAAAAGAGTGATGCTGTGATTGCATTGCCCGGAGGATGCGGGACCCTGGAAGAGTTACTTGAAATTATCACCTGGAAACAGTTGGGGCTTTATCTTCAACCGATCGTGATATTGAATACCAATGGCTTTTTCGATCCTTTGTTGACAATGCTCGACAAAGCCATAGACGGTAATTTCATGAGGAAACAGCATGGAGATATCTGGCATGTAGCCCATACTCCGGAAGAGGCTGTGGATCTGGTTTATTCAATACCCGTATGGGACAGTTCCATCCGTAAGTTTGCTGCTATATGATTTCTCCTCAGGACTCTGTCGGTGTGCAGGTGGCAGATACTTTGCCGCAGACCTTCCATGAAGCTTGTGTTCCGAAAGATACATTGGCGGCGGTTGATTTACAGACGGTGAGCGAGACAGTTACGGGAGTGGATGGCATATCGATCCCTTACTCTCCAAGGACGGATGACGGGTTGGCAATGATACTGCTGGGATGTTTCTTTATTTCTTCGTATGTATTGGCGCGCAGTAAGAAATTCCTGTTGCAACAAGTTAAAGATTTTATGTTGCATCGTGAAAGAACAAGTATTTTCGCTTCCTCTACGGCAGCTGATATGCGTTATCTGTTATTGTTGACTGTGCAGACTTGTGTTCTTGGAGGTGTCTGTATCTTTAACTATTTTAATGATGTCCGGCCCTCACTGATGGAGCGCGTTTCGCCTCATGTGCTCTTGGGAGTTTATGTTGCTGTGTGCATATTCTATTTTTTATTCAAGTGGATTATATATTCGTTTTTGGGATGGGTGTTTTTTGACAAAAGTAAAACAGATATATGGCTGGAGTCTTATTCTACGCTGATTTACTACCTTGGATTTGCTTTATTTCCGTTTGTTTTGTTTCTGGTTTATTTTGATCTGAATGTTACCTTTTTAGTTTCAATTGGTTGCATTTTGGTAATTTTTACTAAAATATTGATGTTTTACAAGTGGCTAAAGCTTTTTTCCTGTAATATTTATGGGGTTTTCCTTTTAATTTTATACTTTTGTGCCCTTGAAATCATACCTTGTTTAATAGTCTATCAGGGTCTGATTCAGCTAAATAATGTTTTGATAATAAATTTTTAGGACGTTGAAAATTAAGAAAGTATTAGTGTCGCAGCCTAAGCCTGCTTCAGAGAAATCTCCTTATTACGACATTGCTGAAAAGTATGGTGTAAAAATAGATTTCCGCCCCTTCATCAAGGTTGAGAGCGTCTCTGCGAAAGAATTCAGACAACAGAAAGTATCGATTCTTGATCATACGGCTGTTATATTTACCTCACGCCATGCGATTGATCATTTCTTCCATTTATGTACGGAGTTGCGTGTGACGATCCCTGAGACGATGAAGTATTTTTGTGTAACAGAAGCTGTTGCTCTTTACATTCAGAAATATGTGCAGTATCGTAAGCGTAAGATTTTCTTCGGAGCTACGGGTAAGATTGAAGATTTGATTCCTTCGATTGTGAAGCATAAAACAGAGAAATATCTCGTTCCGATGTCGGATGTACATAACGATGACGTGAAGAATCTGTTGGATAAGAATAATATTCAGCATACGGAATGCGTAATGTATCGTACTGTTAGTAACGACTTTATGGAAGGAGAGGAGTTTGATTATGACATGCTGGTATTCTTTAGCCCTGCGGGAGTTTCTTCATTAAAAAAGAACTTCCCTGATTTCGATCAGAAGGATATCAAGATCGGAACATTTGGATCGACAACAGCACAGGCTGTTCGTGATGCAGGACTCCGTCTGGATTTGGAAGCACCTAATGTGAAGTCTCCTTCAATGACGGCTGCTCTCGATTTGTTTATTAAGGAAAACAATAAAGGAAAATAAATGAAACGGTGAACAGCAAACGGTAAACAATGAACAGGCATATTTATCTGTAGCATTGTTTACTGTTTGTTGTTTGCCGTTTATAATTATTATGGCAAATACCCTGTGCAAGGCCGAAAGGCTGAATAGTAAGATTCTGATTGAGAAGATGTTTGCAGGCGGCTCTAAGTCGTTTTCCATCTTTCCGTTGCGTGTGGTGTATATGCCTGTGGAAAATCAGGATGCTCAGGCATCTGTTTTATTGAGCGTTTCGAAGAAACGATTTAAACGCGCGGTAAAGCGGAATAGGGTGAAACGCCAATTGCGTGAGGCGTACCGGTTGCATAAGCATCTACTATTGCAGACTTTAACCGATAAACAGCAACAGTTGGCTATTGCTTTCATCTATCTTTCGGACGAATTAACGTCCTCGGCCGAAATAGAGGAGAAAATGAAGACTCTGCTGGCCCGTATCAGCGAGAGATTGGTATGAAACGTCTGCTTTCATATATATTATTGCTTCCTATATACTTTTACAGGGCTTGTATTTCGCCCATGACCCCTCCTTCATGTCGTTTTACGCCTACTTGTTCGCAGTACGCTATTGAAGCGATTAAGAAACATGGTCCTTTTAAGGGGCTTTATCTTGCCGTCAGGCGGATACTTCGTTGTCATCCGTGGGGTGGATCTGGGTATGATCCCGTTCCTTAGTGATTTATGAATATTCTGGATATACATACGCATCGGCTGCCTGCAGAACCGGGGCAGGCAATACAAAATTGTCAGCCGGAAGAATTTATTCCGCTGGCCGGTGCTTACTATTCTGTGGGGATTCATCCCTGGTACCTGACCCGTGAGAGTTTCGTCCGCCAGTGGGAACTGTTGTTGTCAGCTATCCATTCTCCTCAGGTTCTTGCAATTGGCGAAGCAGGTCTCGACAAGTTGGCACAGACGGACTATGTGTTGCAGCAAGAAGCATTTGAGAAGCAGGCTATACTTGCACACGAAATGGGATATCCGTTAGTAATTCATGCAGTGCGGTCAGCAGATGAAATTATCCGCTTTAAAAGGAAAATGCAGCCTTCTAACCCCTGGATTATACATGGTTTCCGCGGGAAAAAAGAATTGGCTCTGCAATATATCCGGGAGGGAATTTATCTTTCACTGGGAGAGAAGTATCAGGAGGAAGCGCTTCGACAGATACCTTCGGAATACTTGTTTCTGGAGACAGATGAAAGTCTGATAGATATCCATAGCCTTTATGAGCGAGCTGCTTTACTTCTGGAGATGCCTGTTTGCAAACTCATGCAACAAGTACAGCAAAACATTAATAACGTCTTTTTTAGGCAATAAGAGTTGCTTGTTCCGATAAAGAGTCGTACTTTTGCCCTAATTAAACTTTAAAACTTATTATCATTCGATGAATTTTGTAGAAGAACTAAGATGGCGTGGAATGGTGCATGACATGATGCCCGGCACAGAAGAGTTATTGGCGAAAGAACAGGTTACTGCTTATTTGGGTATTGATCCGACAGCCGATTCGTTGCATATCGGACACTTATGCGGTGTGATGATCTTGCGACACTTCCAGCGTTGCGGCCATAAACCATTGGCTTTGATTGGTGGTGCAACAGGTATGATTGGCGATCCTTCGGGTAAGTCGGCAGAACGTAATCTGCTCGGTGAAGAGACTTTACGCCACAATCAGGCTTGTATCAAGAAGCAGCTGGCTAAGTTTTTGGACTTCGAATCTGATGTTCCTAATAGAGCCGAATTAGTGAACAACTATGATTGGATGAAGGAGTTCAGTTTCTTGGATTTTGTTCGTGAAGTGGGTAAACACATCACTGTAAACTACATGATGGCTAAGGAATCAGTAAAGAAGCGCCTGAACGGTGAAGCCCGTGACGGATTGTCGTTTACAGAGTTTACTTATCAGTTGTTGCAGGGTTATGACTTCCTTCACCTCTATGAAACCAAAGGATGTAAATTGCAGATGGGTGGTTCCGATCAGTGGGGAAATATCACTACCGGTACTGAGTTGATTCGCCGTACCAATGGTGGTGAGGCTTATGCACTGACATGTCCGTTGATTACCAAAGCTGACGGTGGAAAGTTTGGTAAGACAGAATCCGGTAATATCTGGTTGGATCCTCGTTATACATCTCCTTATAAATTCTATCAGTTCTGGCTCAATGTGAGTGACTCTGACGCAGAACGTTATATCAAGATATTTACTTCGCTTGATAAGGCAGAAATCGACGGGTTGGTTGCTGAACATAATGAAGCTCCGCATTTGAGAGCACTTCAGAAACGTTTGGCAAAGGAAGTAACTGTGATGGTTCATTCTGAAGAGGATTACAATGCTGCGGTAGATGCATCTAATATCTTGTTTGGCAATGCTACATCCGATGCGTTGAGAAAGCTGGACGAAGACACACTTCTGGCTGTGTTCGAAGGTGTTCCTCAATTTGAGATTTCACGTGATGCATTGACAGAGGGAGTGAAAGCAGTTGACCTGTTCGTTGACAATGCTGCTGTATTTGCTTCAAAAGGTGAAATGCGTAAACTGGTTCAGGGTGGCGGTGTTTCTTTGAATAAAGAGAAGTTGGCTGCTTTTGATCAGGTGATTACTACTGCTGATCTGCTTGATGAAAAGTATCTGTTGGTTCAGCGTGGTAAGAAAAACTATTATTTGATTATCGCTAAATAAGGAGTTTTCTTTTCCGCCTTTCATTCAGGGGGCGGGTTGAGTGAAACTTTAATATAAAAAAGAGGATGTCTCAAAAGGGGGTGCCATGTAATAGGCAAATTGACCCTGTGAGACATCCTTTTTCTTTGTGGAGTGGCAGATTAATGCTTTCCTGCTTTATCTGCCGGGAGTTCTTTCAGTAATTCTTCTACTGCCGTCTTCAATTGCGTATCTTCACCTTTGACGATTGTTTCCGGTGAGTTGGCAACTTTAATGTCCGGCTCCAACTGTGTGTTTTCCAGATAGCTTCCATCCGGGAGTCGATAGCCTATGACAGGAATACCGAATACCAGAGATGGGTCTTGCAGGCGTTCCCATGAAACACTGGTCATAGTTCCCGGTACGGGCATACCTACCAATTTACCCAATTTCTGGTGGCTGTATACCCATGGTGTACCGTGCGCATTCGAGTAATTGGCTTCACATGTCAGCATGATAGATGGTTTGTTCCATCGGCGGCTGGGCATATCGCATGCTTCGCGTCCGCGAACAACCTGAGTGAAATACTTCTTGCCGCTGAACAATACTTCGATATCTTCGTGAAGGCGGCCACCACCATTGAAACGGGTGTCTATAACGATACCTTCGCGGTTATTGTATTTTCCTAAAATATCCGAGTAGACGGAACGGAAACTGCCATCACCCATCGACTGTATGTGTACATATCCCAGACGTCCGTTGGACCATTTGTCTACATCGGCCGCCCGTTGTTTCACCCAGCGTTTGTAAAGCAGATTGTTGAGGGTTCCGTTGCCGACCGGGATTACTACTTCTTCCCACCGTTCACCGTTTTGCGGATTGTATAGCGAAACAAGCGTCTTCTTATTGGCTTTGTCATTTAGTAACGTCAGATAATCTGTTTCGGGAGTTATTGCCTGCCCGTTGATCTTTTCAATGACAGTTCCGGCTTTCACCTTCGAGCGGGCGTGATCGAACGGCCCTTTTTCAATCACTTCCATGATCAATGCACCTTTTCCTTTGTGATTCCAGTCTGTAAGCACTCCCAAACTGGCTGTGGCATCTCCCGGAATGGATGGAGAGAAGCGGCCGCCGGTATGCGATACATTCAGTTCACCCAGCCATTCGCTCAGCAATTCGGCAAAGTCGTAGTTGTTATTGATGTGCGGCAGGAATTTGCGGTAAGCAGCAGACATGGCATCCCAGTCTACTCCGTGCATGTTGGTGTTGTAGAAACGTTTCTGCTGCTGCTTATATACATGGTCGAACATATATTCTCGTTCTGCAGCTAAATCCATTTTCATCTCTGCTTTATAGCTGATCGGCTTCAGAGTCTCTCCGCTGAGGTCCATTTTCTGCATGGTGTTGCCTCCCAGGACAAACAGGGTTTTTCCTTCTTGGTCCATATTCATAGAAGCCCATCCGGCATTCATTTTATGAAGCAGCTTGGTCTCTTTTTTGCGGAGATCCATTTTCCATAGGTCAAATCCACCTTCGAATGCTGACAGATAGTAGAGGGTTTCACCGTCTTTTGAGATGATGGTACTGCCCAGATTCGAAGAATTGGGAGTGAGGCGGATGATACGGTCTTCGAGCCCATTCAGCTCCACTACGATGTTTTTTACCTCGTCTTTCTTTTCAGTCTCTGCTTTGGGATCTTTCTTTTTGTCTTTTTTCAGGTTAGCAGAAGCTTTTTCTTTATCCTTCTGTTGCTCCTTTTCCAGTTCTTTCTGCAATTCATAATCCTCTTTACTCAGACGGAACTTATCGAAAGCATCCTGATTGAGGAATACCAGCATGGCATCGTTTTGTGAACCCCAGGAAGCATGTGCACGCATCCCATATCGTTCGGTCGTGAACAAGATGGCATTGCCGTCCAGTGCCCAACGGGGAGATCCGCTCATGTAACCACTGTTAGTCAGGTTGATGATCGGGCTGCCACCCTGTGCACTCACTAATCCTATGTCTGAATATGGATCATGCCGGTTACCGATAAACTCGAGTGTGAACCATTTTCCGTCAAGTGACCATTGGTAGTCGAAATTTCCGTCGGTGCTGAACCAAGTGGATCCATCGGTGATCTGGCGAACCTTTTTCGTGTCTAAATTAACTACCATCAAGCGGTTGCGGTCCTCTATAAACGCCAGTTCTTTACCGTCCGGTGAGAATTGCGGATAAGCCCGTTCCACGGTTGTGGAGGGCAGTAACACTTTTTCTTCGATGATAGTGGCATTCGGGAAGTTGGCCTCCTCTTTACGGGCTATTTTAGCCAGGAAAAGTTGCCAGTTGCCGTTACGTTCGCTTGCGTAGGCCAAGGTACGGTTGTCCGGGGCGAAAGTGAGTCCGGCTTCACGTGCAGGTGTTTGGGTGATTTGTTTTGTGGTGGCATAATCTGTCGAGGTCACAAATACTTCTCCCCGTACGATAAACGCAATCTGTTTTCCATCCGGCGATACGGTTCCCGATGTCGCTCCGTTTGTAAAAGTCAGGTCTGCTATTTTATCCTGATCATCGCGGACAATGTCTATGTCCGTTTTTTGTGGAGTGGCATTACCTTTTTGAGTATATATTTCCCCGTCATACGCATAGCATAACGTTCCGTCATGACTCATTGACAAGAAACGCACAGGATGTGTTTTGAAAGATGTCACCGTTTTAAGAGACTGTGTGTTGTCCAATGGGAAGTTGTAGACATTGAACGAGCCTTCGCGTTCACTTAATATATATACACTCTTTCCGTCCGGTGAAAGGATGGGGTTGCGGTCTTCTCCGGCATGATTGGTCAGGTTGGTATGTTTTCCTGTTTTGGTGTTGTACATCCAGATGTCACGGGTGATGGACGAAGTGTGATGTTTCCGCCATTCATCTTCAAAACCTTTACGGTCCTGATAAAGGAAGAATTCCCCCGATGTTGCATAACAAACTGCTTCGGCCGGGGTGCCCAGCACCTGTTCCGTACGTCCTCCGTTTGCAGGGACCTT
>OHOQ01000637.1_pt1 | contig 15479 bp, 16 predicted proteins | sample 1569881 | NCBI WGS metagenome assembly OHOQ01 (sample SAMEA3879596, study PRJEB24766) | human gut metagenome | biome: human-associated habitat; feature: feces | place: USA | collected 1985/1987 | reverse complement strand
ACTTGGGCGATAGACTCCTGAATATTATTTTCGGAAGTCGCCACATCCAGCTCGGCCATCTGATTATTCAACTTTTCCTGTTGGATGGTTTTCAACCGTTTATTACCATTATATAGAGTCCACGAAGCATTCAGTCCATAATTACCGTTGTAGCTCGTTTTGCTGTTGCTACTGATAATCTCGCTACCGCTCACCCGGCTACTTGTCTCCTGATACGGACGATTCACCACCTGATGGCCGGTAGAAAACGAAAGGCTGGGAAACAAGGCAGCTTTAGCTGTCTTCACATCAATCTGCGTGCTGACCGCAGTGATCCGGTTCTTACGAATTGTAATGTTCTGTTCCTTTGCATAGTCGATGCATGACTGCAAGTCCCATTGATCCGGGATTTTCGTTTCTTTCAGCGTATCGACTTGCAGCGGAGAAACCTGGGCAGATATGCCGGACAGCATACCTGCTCCAAGAAATGTCATCACTGTCAATCTTCTTACATTTATCATATTCATACTTCTATTGATTTACTGTTAGCGAAGGTACGTACATATTATATTAGCTGCAAAAGCGATAGACAGATGGCGCTTTTTCGCCGTTAAATGTTTTTTTTCTGTCGATAGGCAGGTTTTCTGAGAAAAAACATACAAATCGCGCAACATTTTGCCTTACTTGTTTGTTTTAATTATAAAAAATGTATATTTGTACTCATTACAAATTATAACGTCAACATATGAAGAATACACTGCTTACGATCTGGAATTTCTATTTGGAGGGCTTCCGTAGTATGACCTTAGGACGTACTCTATGGGTTATTATTTTGCTGAAATTATTCGTCATGTTCTTTATCCTCAAATTATTCTTTTTCCCGAATTTCCTTAGTGATCACCCTACGGAGGCTGAAAAAGGAGCGTATGTGGGCAATGAACTGATAGAACGTGCCATCCCCGATAAATCTACTGATTTTTAACTCTTAAACTACATAGGATTATGATTGAAAGTATTGACACCTCGCTGATCGATTGGTCGAGAGCCCAATTTGCGATGACAGCCATGTACCACTGGATTTTCGTTCCGCTCACCCTCGGACTGGCTGTGGTGATGGGAATAATGGAGACGCTGTATTATAAAACAGGCAATGAATTCTGGAAGCGGACTGCCAAGTTTTGGATGAAACTTTTCGGTATTAACTTTGCCATCGGTGTGGCAACGGGTTTGATTCTGGAGTTTGAATTCGGTACGAACTGGAGTAATTACAGTTGGTTCGTGGGCGACATCTTCGGTGCGCCGCTTGCTATCGAAGGTATTCTGGCATTCTTTATGGAAGCCACGTTCATTGCTGTGATGTTCTTCGGCTGGGACAAGGTAAGCAAACGTTTCCACCTGGCTTCTACCTGGCTTACGGGACTTGGTGCTACTATCTCCGCCTGGTGGATTCTGGTGGCGAATGCCTGGATGCAGAATCCGGTAGGTATGGAGTTCAATCCCGATACCGCCCGTAACGAGATGGTTGACTTCTGGGCGGTGGCCACTTCGCCGATGGCAGTCAATAAGTTCTTCCACAGCGTGCTGTCCGGCTGGGTACTGGCTGCGGTGTTTGTGGTAGGTGTGAGTTGCTGGTATCTGTGGAAAAACCGTGAGAAGAAGTTTGCTTTGGCAAGCATAAAGATAGCTGCCTGGGTAGGACTGTGCGCCGCTGTGCTTTCCGCGTGGACGGGAGACGGTTCCGGTTATCAGGTGGCACAGAAACAACCCATGAAGCTCGCTGCCATGGAGGGTTACTATCAGGGGCAGGAAGGAGCCGGACTGGTGGCTTTCGGCATTCTCAATCCCGACAAGAAGACGGCCGATGACGGTAAGGATGCTTTCCTCTTCCGCATGGAGATTCCCAAGTTCCTTTCATTGCTTGCCGAGCGCGATTCAAAGGCTTTCGTACCGGGCATCAACGACCTGCTGAAAGGTGGCTATCCCTTGAAAGACGGTACAACCGCGCTCTCCGCTCAGGAGAAGATTGAAAAGGGAAAGACGGCTATCGGGGCTTTCTCCGCTTATCGTGCCGCCAAAGCTGCGGGCAACGATGCCGAGGCGCAGGTGGCTGCCAAAGTGTTGAAAGAGAATGTGGCGTATTTCGGTTACGGTTATATCAAGGATGTGAACGAACTGGTTCCCAACGTGCCGCTCACTTTCTATATGTTCCGTGTCATGGTGATACTGGGCGGGTACTTCATCCTCTTCTTCATCGTGGTTCTCGTTCTTGCCTACAAGAAGGATTTGTCGCAGATGCGCTGGATGCATTGGGTGGCAATGCTGACCATTCCGCTGGGCTATCTTGCCGGGCAGGCCGGTTGGGTGGTTGCCGAATGCGGACGTCAGCCGTGGGCCATTCAGGATATGTTGCCCACAAGTGCTGCCATTTCCAAACTGGATGTCGGCTCCGTGCAGACCACATTCTTCATTTTCCTTGTACTGTTCACCGTTATGCTGATTGCCGAAGTAGGCATTATGCTGAAAGCCATACGGAAAGGACCGGAAAAAGAACTTTCTCATCAATCATAACTTATAACTCATAACTCATTACATGAATACCTATATATTTCTTCAACATTATTGGTGGTTTATAGTATCCCTGTTGGGAGCCATCCTTGTATTCCTGCTGTTTGTGCAGGGCGGTAACTCGCTGATATTCTGTCTGGGCAAGACGGAAGAGCAGCGCAAGATGATAATAAACTCTACGGGGCGCAAGTGGGAGTTTACGTTTACTACGCTCGTAACGTTCGGCGGTGCGTTCTTTGCATCGTTCCCGTTGTTCTACAGTACGAGCTTCGGCGGTGCGTACTGGTTGTGGATGATTATCTTGTTTACTTTCGTGTTGCAGGCTGTAAGCTACGAGTTTCAGTCGAAAGCGGGCAATCTGTTGGGCAAGACGACGTATCGCGCTTTTCTGGTGATAAACGGAGTGGTAGGGCCGGTGCTGCTGGGCGGTGCGGTGGCAACGTTCTTCACGGGTTCGGAGTTCTATATCAACAAAGGTAATATTGCCGATACGGTGATGCCGGTTATCAGCAGTTGGGCCAATGCGGGGCACGGGCTGGATGCGTTGCTCAATCCGTGGAATGTAGTGTTGGGACTGGCTGTGTTCTTCCTGGCGCGTATTCTCGGTGCACTTTACTTCATTAACAATATCGGCGATGCGGATTTGGTGAAACGTTGCCGTCGTGCGTTGTGGGGCAATACGGGGCTGTTTCTGGTGTTCTTCCTTGCATTCGTTATCCGTACGCTGCTTGCCGAAGGCTATGCGGTGAATCCGGAAACCGGAGAGGTATTTATGGAACCCTATAAGTATCTGACAAACTTTATCGAAATGCCCGTGGTGCTGCTCGTATTCCTTATCGGTGTGCTTGCCGTGCTTTGGGGAATTGTCCGCACGGTGTGGAAACCGTCTTTCGACAAGGGTATATGGTTTGCAGGCGCAGGCACTGTGCTCACGGTATTGGCGCTGTTGCTGGTGGCGGGTTATAACAATACTGCCTATTATCCCTCTACCGCCGACCTGCAAAGCTCGCTTACGCTGGCAAACAGTTGTTCCAGCCAGTTTACGTTGCGGGTAATGGCCTACGTATCTGTTCTGGTTCCTTTTGTGCTTGCCTACATTTTCTACGCATGGCGCAGCATCGACAGGAAGAAGATAGATGCCGAAGAGATGCAGGATGAAAAAGGACACGCCTATTGATTTTATAACTCCGGGGATTTGCTCCCGGTTTCCCTGGAGTTTCTTTGAAAATGCCGGGGGATATAAGAGAAAACTCCTCACGTTTGGGTTGCAAACGTGAGGAGTTTTCTTTTCGTTCTTATGTTCTTTTGTCCGAAAACCGGATTGTTATTTTCCCGCTTCCGCATTCTTAATCATCTGTTCGCTGGCATACATGAATATTACCACACGGCGATTTTCGCTCGCCGACAGGCTTTCGTCGTATTCATTGTAGCCCACACCTTCCACTTGCTTGAACTGAGAGGGAGATACGCCGCAATCCTGCAGATAATTCTCTACGGCATAGGCACGGTTCTTGGACACCTTCATGTTGGCTTCGTACGTACCGACCTTGTCCGTATGGCCTATGATGGCGATGTCCGTAGTTGTGTCTTCCTTCAGAATCTTGGCGAGGTCGCGCAAGGAAGCTTTCGCATCGTTGCTCAGCGTAGAGGAGTTGAAAGCAAACAGAATACCGGAGTCGAACGTCACCTTGACGGCATCCAGATTATTGGCATCTTTCACCATTTCCACCTGTGCGCCTTCAATCTTGGCGGCTTCGGCAGCCTTTTTATCCATCTTATGACCGATAGCCACACCTGCGCCCGTACCTACCGCTGCGCCTACTGCCGCACCGATAGCAGCGCCTTTACCCTTGCCGAACAGTCCGATAATGCCACCTTTCGTCGTATTGTTCATTGTACCGCAACTACCCAGTAGTATGGCGCCGCTCAGCAGAAATGCTGTCATTTTCATCTTTTTCATACCTTTTATTTTTTAATTGGTTCAAGTTTTACTAATGCAAATTTATGTATATAATACATTTGTTGGCATTAAAAAGTTTACCATTGCAGTTTTTTTAGAGAATTTTCCTTTTAATAAAGAGAAAACGGCCGGACTTATACGTTACTTGTAATTCAGGAAGTTTTCCTGCACCAGCTTTCCTGCCTGCCATACGGCGCGTATGTTCAGTTCCTTGTCCATGATGAGGATGTCGGCGTCCTTGTCCTTTTGCAGGGAGCCTTTGCGGTCGTACACGCCCATGATGCGTGCCGGGGTTTCGGAAGCCATGCGCAGGGCGTCGCCCAACGGGATACCCGCCTTGACCATAGTACGCACCAACACGTCCATGGTGGCGATACTGCCTGCCAATGAGGAGCGGTCGGCAAGCTTGCACACACCGTCTTCGATGATGTAGCGCGGGTTGTTGATTTCCTTGCCTTCGGTGGCGGCGCAGGAGAGGGCGTCCGTTACAAGGCAGGTGTGCTCTACGCCTTTCAGTTTGTATGCCAGTTTCAGGATGGTGGACGGCAGGTGGATGCCGTCGGCAATGAGTTCGATGGTCATGCCGTCGGTCAGGTAGACACTTTCCACAGTGCCTTCGTACTTGTACTCGCGGCGTTTGTGGAAGCCGGGCATGGCGTTGTAGAAGTGGGCGGCATGGGTAAATCCGGCTTCGTAGGCGGCACGGATGCCGTCGTATTCGGCTTCGGTGTGCGATACGGCTGCCAGTATGCCTTTTTCGCGCAGGTAGCTTGCAAACTCCAGTGCTCCGGGCAGTTCGGGAGAGGCGTCCCAGCGGCGGATGCAACGGGTGCTTTCCACCAACTCGCGGTATTCCTGTCCGTCAATCTCCTTCACCTGGTCGGCAAACTGTTCGCCTGCCATTTTCTTGTTGAGATAGGGACCTTCGATGTGCAATCCCAGTACGGGGCTGTCGGGCTCTGCCATAAGCTGCTCGCACACTTGGGCTGCCTGGTGCAGCTTTTCGAACGGAGATGAGGAAATGGTAGGGTAGAAACTCGTAGCGCCATGACCGAGGTGTGCATTGATGATGCTGCGAAACGCTTCTTCGGTACATTCGGTGAAGTCGTGGCCGCCACCGCCATGCGCGTGCATACACACGAAGCCGGGCACGATATACATGCCTTTGGCATCGATGAGGCGTGCGCCGATGAGGGCGAGGTCACAGTTGGTCACTTCGAGTATTTTTCCGTCGCGCATCAGGACGGAACCTTCATTCAGCCAGCCTTGCGGGGTGAATATGCGTCCGTTGATAATTTGAGTAAGCATTTTTAGATTTATGATTTAAGATTTATGAATTATAATCCCAGTGTTGTGATTTTGAATTTATCGAAGGCCAAAATTAAGCATTATAAATTAAAAATCCTATATGCGGGATTTTTTAATCATCTTCTTCTCCGTCTTCGGTGGCGGCGTTGTTTCTGCCGGTATTTGCGTATCTTGCCGTATACCAGCCAGACGAACAATACCCCGAATACGGAGAATATCAGCAGTACGATGCCCGTGTTGAGGTTGTCGCCTTTCACACGGCTCCACATTTCGAGTACGAGTTCGGTGCGGTTGCCGAAGTCGCGTATCATGGCGCAGCGTTCCACCACTTTTCTGTCGGGATATTGCACGGGGTTTATTTGCAGGCTGTCCGCACCCACACCTTCACCGAAGAAATAGCTGAGGTCGGAACGTGTCGCGATGGCGGTGTCCCGTTTGGCTTCCATGATTTCGGGGGTGGCAACGGCGCTGACGTAGCCTATGGCATCCATATTGCGCAGGGCGATGTCGGGTCGGCAGAGGTAGTTGATGAAGTAAGCGGCAGCTTTGGGATTGCCTGCATATTTGGGGATTACCCAGCCGTCGTACCAGATGTTGCTGCCTTCGCGCGGCACTTCGTAGGCAAGGTCCACGCCCACGGCACGGGCTTCTTCGATGGCCCATACGGCGTCGCCGCTCCAGGTGAGGTTGAGCCAGGTCTTGTTCTTGGTCATCATCTCCTTGCCAAAGTCGGCTTCCCAGCCTGCGATGTTGGGCTTCATGGCTTTCAGATACTTCTCGGCAAGGGCTATGGCTTCGGGAGAGTTATCGTTCATCAGTTGCTCCACGGTGACGGTGCTGTCGGCAAGCTGTCGGGCATGGGCGTAGATGATGGCGGTTCCGTAGGCATCGCGGTAACTGTCTTTCATCAGGATTTTGCCTTTGTTCCTGGGGTTCCAGAGGCAGTGCCAACTGCCGGCTTCGTCGGGGGTGATGAAGTTGCGGTTGTAGAGGATGCCGGCTGTGCCCCACATATAGGGTACGGCATAGTCGGTGGTGGTGCGTCCCGGCTGGCTGGTCTTGTTCAGTTCCCGGCGGATGTTGGGCAGATAGTCCGGGGTCTTGCCGAAGTTGCGGTCGATGGGCAGGAGAAGGTCTTTCTTCAGCATCCGCTCGATGATGTACTCCGAGGGGCATACCACATCGAAATCCTCGTGGCCGCGCTCTATCTTGGTGAGCATGATTTCGTTGATGTCGAACACCTGGTAGATGAGGCGGATGTCCTCGCCCGTCTGCTGCTTGTACCAGGCGGGAAATTCGGCCAGTACATCTTCGTCGATGTAGTCGGCCCAGTTGTAGACTTTCAGTACGTGGTTGCGCTCTTCGCCCGAATCCTTGCACGAGACGGCTGCGAGGACGAGGCAAAGGAGAAGGAATATGTCTGTTAATCTTTTCATTTTTTATTCAGCAGGTTTATCTTGACTATGCTTTCGTTTTTCGGCTTACGGGATGAATCTCTCCGTGCTGCGGGACGAATACTCTTATCTTGCGAGACGCAGGCGGACTTATTTCTTCCGTGCATGTTCCGCACGCTTGTTGATGACAATCAGCAGCACCAGCACCGTAATGAAAATAAGGGTGGACAGAGGACGCAGCTCCGGTGTCAGTCCGCCTTTACGCGCATCGGCGTAGATATAGGTGGAGAGCGTTTCCAGTCCTTCGTTTCCAATGGTGAATATAGTTACTGCGAAGTCGTCGATAGAGAGCGTAAAGGCAAGGATGAAACCGCTGATCATGCCCGGAAGTATCTCTGGCAGAATTACCTTGCGCAATGCCTGAAAGGGAGTGGCGCCAAGGTCGAGGGCGGCTTCGTACACGTTCTGGTTCATCTTCTTCAGGCGGGGCATTACGCTCAGCACTACGTAAGGGGTGCAGAATGTGATGTGTGCCAGTACCACGGTTGTGAATCCCTGCGAGATACCGCAACTGACGAACAGCAGGAACAGCGACACGCCCGTAATGATGTCCGCATTCATCATCGGAATGGCATTGGCGAAGTTCATTACCCGGCGCGTGCGTGTGCGCAGGTTGAAGATGCCGATGGCCGCGATGCTGCCCAACGCCGTACTGGCGGTGGCTGCTAACATGGCAATGGCAAATGTGTTCCAGATGGCGCTCGTCAGCGAGTGGTGCATGCCGCCTGTGAAGAGGGAGCTGTACAGCTTGGTGGAGAATCCCGTCCAGTTGCCCAACACTTTGGCTTCGGTGAAAGAGAATACCATGATGATAAGGATAGGCGAGTACAGCAGCGCAAGCAGCAGCCACAGATACCCTTTGGCAAGAATACGCGTCATCATATCACACCTCCGCTTTCATTGGATGCGCCGTCCTCTTCGTTCGTAAAGAGGATGGTGACGCCTATCAGCAACAGCATGATGAGCGACAGGGCTGCACCGTAGTTCCACATTCCGTTGTATATGTTCTCCTGCACGGTTGTTCCGAAGAGTTTGATGTTGTTCATCGTCAGCAGTTCGGCTATGGCAAAGGTGCTTACCGTAGGCATGAACACCATTACGATGCCGCTCATGATGCCCGGCATGGAGAGGGGCAGGATTACTTTGCCGAATACCTGCAAGGGGTTGGCTCCGAGGTCTTGGGCGGCTTCTATGAGGCTGCGGTCCATTTTCTGCAGAGTGTTGTAGATGGGGTATATCATGAACGGCAGGAAGTTGTAGACCATGCCGAACACGAGTGCGCCTTCGCCCAAAGGCAGGTTCAGAAAGTCGAACAGCGCCACTGTGGCGAGTGTGCGTATCAGTATGTTCACCCACATGGGCAGGATGAACAGCACCACCATGGTCTGCGAAGTGTTGAACTGCTTCTGGCTGAGGATGTATGCCGCCGGATAACCCAGCAACAGGCAGGTCAGCGTGGTGATGAGAGCGATGCCGATGGAGTAGATGAAGGTGTTCATCGCCTCCGGGTGCATCATGAACTTGCGGAAGTTGGCAAAGGTGAAAGCTCCGTCGGCATCCGTAAAGGCGTACAGCACAATCAGCAGTAGCGGCACTATCGCAAATATCAGCAGGAACAGTGCGTAGGGCAGTGTCCAGTTGCGTCGCCGCAGGAAGAAATGGGATAACTTATCAAGCATTACTCTATTATATCTTATATCAAGCGCTACTCTATTTAATCAAGTATTGCTTTATTATATTAGGATTATGGACGGTAAGATGACGGGATGATATCTTATCGTTTTATCACTCTGATGTTTTCGGGCGCTATCCGTATGCCCACGCGGTCTCCGTCGTCCCAAACGTCGTTGGTGTCTACGAAAATGTCCTCATCCCAGTCGGTAAACACGGTGAGGTGATAATGGTTTCCTTTGTAGAGGATGAATTTCACTTCGCCCGTCAGTCGTCCGTCTTCTTCGTTATCCTCCAGGATGACGTTTTGGAAGTCCACTTCCACCGTTACGGGCGTTTCGGGACCGATGTCTTGCACCGGACTGCATTCGAAGCTGCAACCCAGGAATTCCACGTGCGTTTCGTCCAGGAGCTTGCCCTCGAAAGTGTTGCAGGTGCGTTCTTTCTTCATTACGTGGATGTCGAAAGGTTTTACCAGCAGACCCACTTCGCGGCCTGCCTCGAAGCAGTGGTAATCCTGCACCATCAGCTCGTAGCCCTCGCGGGTCTGTACCAGCATTTCGTAGTGCACGCCTTTGAAGATGGAGCTTGTTACGGTTCCCGTCAGTTGCGCTGCATCCGAGGGTTCGAAGATGTAGATGTCCTCCGGACGGATTACGACGTCCACCTGTGTACGGTCGCCGAAACCGGTATCCACGCAGTCGAACTCGTGTTTGCAGAAGCGGACGAGCCGGTCGTGCACCATGACACCGTTCAGTATGTTGCTCTCGCCGATGAAGTCGGCTACGAAAGAGTTGATAGGCTCGTTGTAGATGTCTGTCGGAGTGCCGATTTGCTGTATCCTGCCTTCGCTCATCACGACGATGGTGTCGCTCAGGGTGAGGGCTTCTTCCTGGTCGTGGGTGACGTATATGAAGGTGATGCCCAGCTTCTGGTGCATCTCTTTGAGTTCCATCTGCATGTCCTTGCGCATTTTCAGGTCGAGGGCGGCAAGGGGCTCGTCGAGGAGCAGCACTTCGGGTTCGTTGACGATGGCACGGGCTATGGCAACGCGCTGTTGCTGTCCGCCGGAAAGGGAGTCTACATCGCGGTCTTCATAGTCGGTCATGCCCACCATGCGGAGTGCCTGCTTCACTTTCTTTTCGATAGTGGCGGCGGGGAGTTTCTTCAGCTTGAGGCCGAAAGCAATATTATTGAATACGTTGAGGTGGGGAAACAGGGCGTACTTCTGGAATACCGTATTCACCGGGCGGCGGTGGGGTGGTGTCTGCGTGATGTCTTTTCCTGCAATGGTAATCACTCCTTCCGAAGCTGTCTGGAAGCCCGCAATCAGACGCAGCAATGTCGTCTTTCCGCAACCGGACGGTCCCAATATCGTTACAAACTCGCCCTTGCGGACAGACAAATTCACATCATTCAGTACGGCTTTGTCTCCGAAAAATTTCGATACGTGCTCTACACCGATGATGCAGTCGGACTTTTGCATAAGCGTTTCTTACTTTATCCAAACTAATTAAACAAATCTCTGCCTGATATAGTCAGTCATAAAAAAAAGTGGCGCAAAGGTACATATTTTCTTGAAAACTTTAGAGTTTGTTTAAAAATTGTTCAGCATTCTTTTGCGAGTTCTTTGGAGGCGGATGTTTCCTCTTTTTATTCGCCACACACCCGCTTTGTTCTCATAAAACGCCTCCAAAGAACTCGCAAAAGAAATGGAAGGAAATACTTGGGAAAAGAAAAATCGAACAACCCAAAACAGGGTTATGAGTTATAAATTGCGGGTAATTGACCGATACTCGCAAATAAGTCCTAACTTTGCAGTCCGTAACATTAAAGTCTTCGTAAGAAATGGAAAAGAAAACAGTACTCATCACAGGTGCTTCTTCGGGTATAGGAGAGGGCTGTGCACGTAAGTTTGCCATGAATGGTTACCGCCTGATTCTCAACGGACGGAATGTAGAGAAGCTGACTGCCGTAAAACGCGAACTGGAAACGGAATATCGCGCGGATGTCTGTCTGCTGCCTTTCGACGTACGCGACCGCGGGGCTGCGCAAGCGGCTCTTGACTCGCTTCCCGAAGAATGGAAAGCGATAGATATCCTCATAAATAATGCCGGACTGGTAATCGGCGTAGACAAGGAACACGAAGGCAATCCGGACGAATGGGACATCGTGCTTGATACCAATATCAAAGCATTGCTTGCCATGACCCGTCTGGTGGTTCCCGGAATGGTGGAACGCGGACGCGGCCATGTCATCAATATGGGTTCCATTGCAGGCGATTATGCCTATCCGGGCGATAGTGTGTATTGTGCCAGCAAGGCTGCCGTAAAGGCGTTGTCAGACGGCTTGCGCATCGACCTTGTGGATACTCCCGTACGGGTGACCAACATCAAGCCCGGTTTGGTGGAGACGAATTTTTCCGTAGTGCGTTTCCGTGGCGACAAGGCGGCTGCCGATAATGTGTACAAGGGCATCCGTCCGCTTACAGGCGACGACATTGCCGAAGTGGTGTACTTTGCCGCTGCCGTACCCGAGCATATACAAGTGGCTGAGGTGCTGGTAATGCCTACCAATCAGGCTACGGGTACAATCGTCAGCCGGAAATAAGCACTTTTCCGTAACAACAGAATCTAAGAGAATAAGAGTAAACTCTGCCAATCATGACTAATAAGTACGAAGAACGCCTGGGCACGGAGCGTATGCTGCCTTTGGTTTTCAAGATGGCGCTGCCTGCGGTGGCAGCACAGTTTGTCAATCTGCTTTACAGCATTGTAGACCGTATTTACATCGGACACATACCGGGCATCGGAACCGATGCGCTGGCGGGAGTGGGAGTGACCATCTCGCTCGTTGTGCTGATTTCTTCTTTCTCCGCCATTGTGGGTGGTGGCGGTGCTCCGTTGGCTGCCATTGCCCTCGGACAGGGCAACCGTCGCCGTGCCGGAAAGATACTTGGCAATGGCTTTACTCTGTTGATTCTTTTCACTTTGCTCACTTCGTTCATAGCCTATACCTTTATGGAGCCTATCCTGCTTTTTACGGGTGCTTCGGAGCATACGCTGGGCTATGCGGAAGACTATCTTTCCATTTATCTGTTGGGGACGCTGTTTGTGGAAGTGTCTACCGGACTGAATGCTTTCATCAATGCACAGGGGCGCCCTGCGGTTGCCATGTGTTCGGTGTTGATAGGGGCTTTGTTGAATATTATTCTTGATCCTATATTCATATTCTGGTTGGATATGGGAGTGAAAGGCGCTGCGTTGGCTACGGTGCTGTCGCAGGCTTGCAGTGCGGTGTGGGTGCTGTCCTTCCTATTCTCACGGCGCGCTTCCCTGCCTTTGGAAAGGCGGTATATGAAGCTGGAAAAGAGTATCGTGCTCTCCATGTTGGCGCTCGGCGTATCGCCTTTTATCATGGCGAGTACGGAAAGCCTGGTGGGGTTTGTGCTCAACAGCAGTCTGAAAGAATTCGGAGATATCTATGTCAGTGCGCTTACCGTCCTGCAAACGTCTATGCAGTTTGCCAGCGTGCCGCTGACGGGGTTTGCGCAGGGGGTTGTTCCGGTGGCAAGCTATAACTACGGGCATGGCGACAAGCAGCGTGTGAAGGAGTGCTTCCGGATTGCGCTGATTACAATGTTTTCTTTCAATCTCGTCCTGATGCTGTTTATGATTTGCTTCCCTGCGATTGTGGCATCCGCCTTTACGAGCGATGCAAGGCTGATAGAAACTGTTCGCTGGACGATGCCTGTATTCTTGGGCGGTATGACGATTTTCGGTTTACAGCGTGCCTGTCAGAATATGTTCGTGGCGTTGGGGCAGGCCAGAATATCCATTTTCATAGCATTGCTGCGTAAGGTAATCCTGCTGATACCGTTGGCGTTGATACTGCCGCATTTTATGGGAGTAGCAGGTGTATATGCGGCAGAAGCCATATCCGATGCTACGGCTGCCATTTGCTGTACGCTGCTGTTTTTCTGGCAGTTCCCTAAAATACTGAGAAGAATAAAAAGTAAAAGCCTGTCTGAATAAGGTACGTTCTTATTATGGCATTCCGTCTCTTTTCGCTTTGTTGAGGATGCTTGCTTCCCTTATTTGTTCTCGTCATTCCCGGTTCGGATATGTTGAATTGCATACCTCTCTAATTTCAGAATCAATGATTCGGGTATAAATATCCGTAAATCATATACAATTCGGTTTGCGTAATCGTGGTAATTTTGCAATTGGAAAACAACCGGAAATATCAATAACTTCATACGGTAAATGGAATGACTATGAACAGGATTCTTTTAATTTCAGTATTCAGTATCTTAACTTTCAATATTATGGCACAGGAGAAAATAGTACAGACAGCCGGGCGTACCCGATTAGGAGAGTTCGCCCCTAAATTTGCGGAGCTCAACGACGATGTTCTTTTCGGAGAAGTGTGGAGCCGCACCGACAAGCTTGGTCTGCGCGACCGTAGTTTAGTAACCGTTACCTCACTTATCAGTCAGGGTATTACAGACAATTCGCTCATATTTCATCTGCAGTCGGCAAAGAAGAACGGCATTACCCGTACTGAGATTGCCGAAATCATTACCCACATCGGTTTTTATGCCGGTTGGCCGAAAGCATGGGCGGCGTTCAATCTGGCAAAAGACGTATGGGCGGAAGATGCCGTTGGTGAAGATGCTAAAGCCGCTTTCCAGCGCGGAATGATTTAACAAATATACGTAACGTATGATAGGCATAAGGAGATGCTCAGGTCACCCCATCGTGACAAATAAAAATATTCAAATCATAATAAAATGAAACAATTTATATTGGTAATTATGAGTTTACTAACTTTCAGTTGCTCATCGAAAGCACAAAAACAGACAACAGATACCGGTATGCAATCCGATAAGAAAATTCTCGTGGCCTATTTCTCCTGTACCGGAACTACGGAAAAAATTGCCGGTGCCATTGCTCAAGCAGTTAACGGTAAACTGTATCGGATTACTCCGGCTGTAGCCTACACTTCGGCAGACCTTAATTGGAATAACAAAGCAAGCCGTAGTTCGGTAGAAATGGCGGATGAAAATTCACGTCCTGCATTGGGTGGGGAAACACTCAATCTGAAAGATTACGACGTAGTATTCCTCGGTTATCCGATATGGTGGGATTTGTGTCCTCGTCCGGTCAATACATTTCTTGAGAAATATGACTTCTCCGGTAAGACCGTCATTCCATTTGCCACTTCCGGCGGCAGTTCTATTACAGGTAGCGTGAAACAGCTCAAGGCGCTATATCTTCAAATCGGATGGCAGGCAGGACGGCTATGCAATGGAGGTACAAAGCAAGCAGGGGATTGGGCAAAGCGGGTAATCCGTGTTAAATAGAATACCATACCATTGTAACTGCCCCGTATTTTCTTCTCATTTTCATGGAAAATAAGAATATTAATCTTGTTCCCACGAGTGTTTTCCCATGCCTTCAGATAAGGATGTTCTGATTAGTTTATCATTGGAACTGACCATTTGATTCTTGCAGGTAAATTCAGCTGTAAAATGAAATATGTTATTTCCGATATTGTCGAAGTCAATCAATTTTATAGGAGATACAGCTTTAAGACGATTGTAAAAACCACGACCGAGATCATCATTATTTAATTCTTTACGGATGTCTTTTAGGACTTAGAGATATTCTCCCTCATGTTTGGGATTCAATCTTTTGAACCGTTGTCTTTTTATTAGTTACCAAATCCTTTAAATTCACTTGTAGAATCTCAGCAATTTTTGATGTGATTTCCCTCCTTTTCCTTTTTCCTTTCCAGCCTTTCCCTCTTCCGCCACAGCTGGAAATGTTTCATCAGGGTATCTTCATTGACCGACTCTTCCATGTCATAATCGGCGATGAAGCGGATGAGAGAATGTTTGTACATGACACCGTGTTCAAATTTCTCATTGAGCATATACTCTATCATTTCCCGTCTCATCTGGCGTTTTATCTTTACGGAAAGCAAGTGGATACTTTCTCCGCTCAGGTAGTTGTAGGTACGCGGGTCTTTGCCGATGTCGGGCACGGGTAGGGCAAGAGTGAGGTTGCCGGTGTCGCGCCAGGAAATATTTTGAGGGCGGGGAGCAGTAAGTTCCAGTAAAATGTGATAAAGATTGGTTCGATGGCTTAACTTTATGGCGCCTTTACGGATGCAGTTGGCATAGCGGGCATACATGTAGCGGGCCAGATATGGCTCTACATTCACACAGATGGTCATCATTGGTAGTCAATGTTTTAATTTTTTAATAAAGATTTTTATGTTTGTAATCCTATGAAAGGAGTCCGAAACCGTATGCGGTTGAAGTTCATTCTGAGCGGTTCCGGCAAAACATTGAATGACAGCCGTTTGATGGCTTTCGATGATAGGTCGGTGTCCGATGGCTTGTTCCTCACCGAAGAATAGGGGCTTTCCCGCCGGGAAACCGCCCGTTCCTCACCGAGGAAAAAATAGCCTTTAATACTTCGGGTGCAAAAGTATGATAAATTAATAGTTTATATCATAATTATAAAAGATATATA
>OHOQ01000631.1_pt1 | contig 15606 bp, 16 predicted proteins | sample 1569881 | NCBI WGS metagenome assembly OHOQ01 (sample SAMEA3879596, study PRJEB24766) | human gut metagenome | biome: human-associated habitat; feature: feces | place: USA | collected 1985/1987 | reverse complement strand
CCCTTGTTGTTATGACAAACGGAACTCCTGCATCTTCAAAAATAAACTGTATCCTGTCGTCCGGATAATCCGGTGCCGCAACAGTAAAGGCTCCCCCGGACTTCAGGATTCCCTGACGTACCGTGTAAAAATCACAGCATCGTTCCAGTACTACGCCTACGATTATTTCACGGCCGACCCCTTTTTCCATCAACGCATGTGCCACTTTATTCGCTCGTTCATTCAATTCTGCATACGTAAGACTTTCTTTTCCTGATATCACAGCACATTTATCCGGATGGAGTCTCACTTGTTCTTCAAACAGTTTTGTTACCGGTTGGAATTCAAAAACAAAATTGCTTTTCTCGTTCATTGCATTCATTCGCCTGCCCTCCTAAAAAGATATTATCGTATTGTTCATATCAATCGCACGAATATAATCCATGGACCTGGAAATCTTCTTTACAAGTTCGATTCCATGAATATCGAATTCTTCGCTGTCCTGATTGTATTCCAGTGGATTAAAGTTCACTCCGTTGTCTCTGATCCGCAGCCTGCAGACATCCTCCTCTAGACAAAGATTGATATCTATCCAGTTAGATGTCTTCCCGCCAAATTTAATAATATTTACCGTCATTTCTTCCGCACATACGGCGGCAAGATTGGCCTTATTTGAAGATATGTTCTTTTCCCTGCAGAATTCTACGATCTTCTTATGAACAACTACTGCCTCATCCATCGTACTTCTGATCGAAAAATCCAGATTGATTCCCGGATTTTTGTCCGGAACAATATAAAAAGATGTATTCTTATGTTTACTCTTTCTGAATATCCATGCGGCAATTACAGTTATGATCTCTGTGGCGACAAATCCTGCGGCGATTCCATTGATACCGCTTCCGTCAACCTGTTTCCAGAGGTAGATTCCCACAAATGTTGCCGGCAGGACAACCGCTGCATTTTCCAGAAGTGTAACAAAACTTGCAATCGCCGTCTCTTCAATGGATTCATAATAGCTCGTTATAAATTTATTCCAGAGATACGGTATCACGCACAATGCGAAAATACGCAGTGCCGAAACCATCTGTTTTCCCAGTTCTCCGCCGCCACTTCCAAATAAAATTGTAATCTGTTCCGTGAACAGCATGATTATAACAAATATCACTGCCAGCATGATGTAACTGTATCTCAGCATCTTTTTACAGAGCACACGGATCCCCACATAATCTTTTTCTCCAAAAAGAATACCTGCGACATTCGGGATCACACCAATGATTCCTCCGGTAAGCATCTCAACGATCAGCAGAACGTTATCACAGACTGTAAATACTGCCATTCCATCTTCCCCGATCATATGCATGATGATCGTATTAAGCCCGAATGCTTTCACAAAATTAGCTGCCATGAAAATAAGCATCGGAACACCGGTAACAACCGCTTCTTTAATAATCCGAATCTCTCCCGCTTTCAACCGGACAAACCGGAGGTTCCGCTTATCAGAACGTATGTAACATACAAAAACTACCATCGCAAACAGAAATCCGAGTACGGTTGATAAAGACGCACCTGTAATGCCAAGTGGCGTAAATCTTAAGAATATATAATCAAGAATAAGATTGATTGCATTCGCCAGTATCAGATAGAGTGATGCAAGTTCCGGATGATTTTCCACACCAAGATAATTTACCATCAAAAGACCGATTCCGATCACCGGAGCACCCAGCATACTGATACGGATATAATCTCTTGTATAATCAGTCAGCATACCTCCGCCATGTACAAGAAATCTGGCAATCGGACCGGCAGTCGGAAACGCACAGAATACAAACAGAATGCCCACCATGAGTGTCACAAAAAAAGTAACGGAAAATAATTTTGATGCACCTTCTTTGTCCCGTTTCCCAAGCATATTTCCCACTGCTATGGATCCGCCAATTCCAAGACAGTAGCCGGTAAGCTGAACGATCGTTTCAACCGGGAGACTCATCGTTACTGCCGACATCGCCTCTACGCCGATAAGATTACTTACAAAAACGGTATCTACGATATTTCCCAATTGAAGTGCCAGGGACATCATAATTCCAGGAATGACATATTTGTTTAGTTTTGTATTCAGTAATCTGTTGTTTCTCATGTCTGTCATTTCACTTTCTTTTTGATAAATATGTTTTTGCTTTTTACAGCATTCTCAACGAAACTTTCACACTAACTATTGTATAATAGCGAAGTCAGCCGGTCAACAAATATAGCCAACGAATATACAAAAACGATCAGACATGTCATTTGGAACATCCGACCGTTTTTTGTAATATTCTCATATTTTATTTTTCATTGTGTATTTCTTTGATGATATTTTCTACTTTCAAAATATCAATTTCCAACATTTCAGCAATTTGTTCTACCGAAAGATTTTTTTCTAATTTCTTTTTGATTAGCTTTTCAAGCATCTCCTTTTCGCCTTCCTGCTTCAACAATATCCGTTCTTCCCATGTCTGCATATACTTCACCTCTGTCTTTTCACTTGCTTTGATCTGACAAATCCTTCTATGCATCTCTTGAATCCGTTCACTTTTACATACTTCTGACACTTCATCCGTACTGTGTTCCATATACTTCAAAAGCTCTATCAGCTCCAGCGATACCAATTCCGGATGTTTTCCCCTGGTATTCAGGAATATTCTTGTTGCGCCATCATCCAGCTTTAGCTCCGGAACTTCCTCACATCTCATATGAAACGTATAACGATATAATCCATATCCAAACAAGTCAAATGGCATAATCAGCACAATCAAAACTTCATTCAATAAATTGAAATCAATAACTCCCGGCGGTAACAGTTTACTGTCGATGATTCCCTGATACAGCCGGCTTCTTTTCGGAAGATTATGTGTATTCTCTTTTCGTGCCTCCACTTCATATATCACATCATCTTCATCTATAGCATAGACATCTAACCGGATCTGCCGATTATCCGTAGATGTTCTCTGTTCTTTTTCTGTTTGCGGTGGATGTTTCAGATTTGTATTCTGACTCAGTATGATATCCAACATCGTCTTTACATTTTCCGGATCATCCATCGCTTCATCGAACAGAAATTTGTCCAGCAAGTTTAATTCTTTTAATAATTTTCTTTTGTTCATAAGCAGTTCTCCTCTCTTGTACAGATATAATACCTGCAAAGAAGAACTGTTTAGCTTTATGCATATGATAACACAGAATTTATATATATACCAGTATATACCGTTATCTGCTTTTATCAGACATGTATTTATCTGCTTTTTATGATTTTCATCTTGGATTCTTACCCGATTGTTTGGGCTTGAAATAAATGAATTGGTAAATATAGATGCGTTGCAGATTTTTGTAAATCTTCTACAAATTATCCCCGGGCAATTTCACACCATAGACATATATTATATTGTAGACACATATATGAAAGGAAGGTTAAAAATATGGCTCAATTTACGAACCAGGCACAACTCCGTTACGGAAATTCTGTTACTAATTCAAATATTGCCGTCGGTGAGATTCTCGAAGTATTGTCAATCTCGAAAACTGCAGTAAAAAATACCTATCATCCAGGAGGTACCGTCACCTATATTATAAGTATTGTTAACTCCGGTACCACTCCTATTACAGGACTTACACTCACAGATGACCTTGGTGCGTATGCATTTTCTACTACTTCACTGACACCGTTAACGTATCTGGATAACACGGTAAAATACTATACAAACGGAACGTTACAGGCTGCACCTGCTGTAACCGCAGGTCCTCCGCTTATCTTCTCTGGATTAACTGTTCCTGCAAATGGTAATCTGACACTGGTCTATGAAACAGCTGTAAATCAATACGCTCCTCTCACCAATGAATCATTCATTACCAACACGGTTACTGCAAGTGGAGACGGCATTACTTCTATCACCGCTAAGGAAACGGTAAATGCAGAAGCCTTGCCGCTCTTAGGTATCACAAAATCTATCAGTCCGGTACCTGTTACTGAAAACGGAAGCCTGACCTACACGTTCCTGATTCAGAATGAAGGAAACGTTCCTGCAAATGAAGCCACGGCCGTAATCGTTACCGATACGTTTAATCCAATACTTTCTAATCTGACTGTCACCTTTAACGGAAGCACATGGACAGAAGGTGAAGACTACACTTATGATAAAACTACCGGTACTTTTGCTACCGGTTCCGGAAAAGTTACTGTTCCTGCAGCAACATTTACCGTCAACGAGACTACCGGTGAATGGAGTTCTAATCCGGGATTTAGCACTCTGACAATTACCGGAACAGTATAAGCATTAAAAAATGGCAGGAGAGGCCATCTGAATAATGTCAGATGGTCTCTCCCGTTGCGATTATTTTCCGATTTAATCTTCTGTATCATATTGTTCCTCAATGATATGTTTCACCTCTGAAACATCCATATCCAATACATCTGCAATTTTCTCTAAATCTTCTACTGTAAAACTTTCTCTTTTCATTTTCGAATTAAAGCTTTGTGGAGATTTTCCCAGCCGCCTTGCCAGTTCTGCTTCACTTACACCACATCTCACACACAATACTTTTATTTGTTCTGATATTGTCATGCACCAATCCTCCTGCTTACTATCTATTTTTATATTGTAAACATATTTTTTGATGATGTCAAAATAATTTTTAAGCATATGTTGTTTATAAATTGCTAGTAAATTAAAATCAAAAACTACTCTCACTAACTTTTCACAAGCAGAAAGCTATTTTAATTTTAATCTTTATTTGTTAAATCTTTTTCAACACACATAGGGATTACCATATCTAGTAAATGCTCTTCTTTGGTTAATTCTTTAATAACTTCAAAATATATTTTCTGAAGTTCATATTCAGAAAGTTTAACCATTTGTTCTATATGACATTTTTGAGCATAATCTTGATCTTGTGCATCGTTCAATATCCTAATTGCCTCTAACAATTCTTCTGTAGGTTCTACACTATTTTCCTCAAAATCATCTATTCTCCCATATTTATCATCTGATATACATTGATAATCCATACACTTAACAGCCAAATCAAATAAATCTTTTCTCATTTTTGCAGAAACTATATCCATATATTTTATTGGATGCTTCAATCTGTAGACATTTTCTGCATATTCTCTGACCTCTTTAATAAAAACAGGAAAACTACTTGCTGTTAAAATATAGCGAAATGCTGATTTATATTCACTGCACATACTGTTTGCACCAATGCCCATATTTTCACCAGAAGTTATTCCTATTATAGCTTTTACGGTTTCTTCCTCCAGCCCTAAAAACTCACAAACTTTTTCCATTTCAAATGATTCATAATCTGTTTCACCAATAAGATAACCTACTGATACCCCAAAAAAATCTGCCAAATTTGACATTGTTTCATATGAAGGAAACCCTATAGTTTTTCCATTTTCAATTTTACTTCCTACACGTAGCCATCTGCTTATATTTGCCTGAGTTCCGCCTCCGTATTTTTCCTTATATTCTTTTAAGAAGCTTTTTTGAGTATAATTCTTTTCTTTCATCAATTTATGCAGACGATTGCACCAGCATTGTGCCTTATCATGTTCTATATCATTCATAATATATTTTATCCTCCTAATTTTATTATTTACATCATTTATATATCATCATTGGTATTTACATTTATAAAGATAAATCTTAAAATATGTCTTGTCAATTTAAAGATCTTTAATCAGGAGGCATCACATGAATGAAAATAATTATATCCAAACAATAGGCGAAAACAGCACCCTACAAGACAGCATCATTGAAAATATGTATCTAAAAGCATTTGCATCCATCTCTGATGCAGAAAATACATCTAAAGAAAAATACATAACGAAAACTATGCTAATTAAATCATCCAACGACATGAGTACCCAGGAAAAGCTAACATCATTGGATAAGAATTACGAATGTCGTAATTATGAACGCTGGCAAAATTTACTATATTTTACCATCATATCATTTAGCGTATTAGGAGTAACAGTTGCCAGTCCCATTGCTACGAAAAATGTTCGTAAACTTTTCACAACATAATTCAAAACTTGTATTATGTTTCCATTTTGCCATATATTATATAGTCATTTGCTAAAACAATACTTTTCTACATGATGTTATGACAGAGGAATCACCTTCCTCTGCCATTGTTCCAAATCTTATCTCCAGTCTTCTCCTTATCAGCATCTCTATCAACACTCTCATCATACATTCTCTGGAACTCCTCATAAAGCTCATCACCATCCAGCTTTATTCCAAGTTTTTTTATCACATCCGAGAACAACCTTATGCTTCCACTTACATCAGCAATATCAAATCCGAATATATCAGCCTTAACAGAATCACTGACATTCTCATAACCACCAAGCTCTGATATTCTCCTGACAATCCAGCCTGCTTTATCCACAGACTCATTTTCTTTAGTTTCCACATATTCACCTTTATCTGTTACGTCAGTAATACTTTCGCCAACTCTTGCCACATTCACATCAGACAAATTATGAATCTCTGGTATTCCTATACCCTCTAAACCAGTCTGTTGTTTTCTCGCACTATCTGTTTGCTCTTTCTGTCTGCCTATTTCATTCTGATTATTGTCTGGATTTATTACCACAACATTCGTCCCCGGCTCAACAGCCACATCTTCCTCAAACACAGCCTCCTCTTCCATCCCCGGTATCTCAACATCCCTGTCTGCAACGATTTCTTCTTTCTCCGACACCTCATAATAAGCCGTATATAAGTCTTCTTTTATAATGCCATCAGCAAGCTGTATCTGCCTCTTAATATCCTTTTTCTCCTGCTTTAGCTCATCCAGTTCTTCCTGCACTTCCACATGCCATATCTGATATTCCCGGTACTGCTCTTCATTCTTTATACTGCGTTTCCGACTAGAGCTTTCTCTGTATATCTCATGCTGTCTGTCCTCAATCTGCTGAATCTTTTCTTCCTGCTCATTTATGAAATCCACAAGATCCACAACACTTTTGATGTCATTATTTACAATCAGCAGATATTCGTCCTGTAACTGATAAAACCTCTTCAAATCCTCTGTATACTTTGCTCCACCAACTACAAAACGCTTCTGTTCTACAATCCTTAACCGATACAGCTTTGCATAAAACTTCTTCTGGAATGGTGACAGCTTCACCCTGTGCAATCCTCTTATATCAGACGAATAAAAGTAAGGCTTTGCCATCCAGGGCATATCCACATGATGCCGTAACATATCCTCTGAAAACATCTCGTCCAGCTTTGCCAGTTTATGATAATATCGAAATCCCGGTGCCTGCACTTCCATCCACGCATCTTTCTTGAATACATATCCAAGTCTTTTCATCAGATATTTAAAATGCTCCACATTTCCGGCTGCATACGCACACATTTTTGCATCCCTGAGAATTATCTCTTTCATTGACATTTCTCTTTCCCACTTGTCCCTGCTGATATTTTTCGGATTCCTGCTGTACTCTGCCGGCATGATAGCAAGCCCCAGTTCATCACAATATTTATTTGTAATAGGCTGAAGATGATTCTTCCAGTTGCCTTTCGGTGAATTGTATTTCTTGCCAGTTGTCATGCTGACACTGTTCCAGATCAGATGCCCATGCATATGTTCCCTGTCAGTATGGACTGCATACACAGCCTCATAATCATCACCAAGCACATCCTTCGCAAAGTGCTCCAGCACATACATTGCCTGCTCTGCTGTTACTTTTTCCTCCGGCGAAAATGATATGATCACATGATAGCCCTGCCTTTTACCTGTCTTATGAAATATATTCTTCGTCTCCTCCATCTGCTCAAATGCTGTATCCGGCAGGCAGTTAATACCGCCCACCAGTACACATTCTTCTGTCTTATCCGGATTCTGGATATATTCCAAAGCATTCTTCAGGTGCGATGCAGGATTTCTGCCCTCTGATTCCATGATATTCAAGATCTTTGTAATCGCCATACTTCCAGCACCTCCCCGAATGTTTTCTTTACCTCATCCATACTGCTCTGCAATTTATCAATATCGCTGTAATACAATCTTCCCTGTGAATTGCCAAGCTTTACCGCCTGATTAATATTATTTGCAATACCTGCAATAACACGAATTATTTTTGCCCTGTCCTCCGGATAACTTGTATCAATGTTGCCGCCTGTCCGGATCAATTCTCTTATATAGGCACTTGCTGTCATTCCTGTCCGTTTAAGTGCCGCTTTCAGAATATCCATATCTTTCTCTGACAGCTTCACCGATATCTTATAATCTTTCCTGTCAGACTTGTATCTTCTCTTTCCATCTGCCATACGTTTCTCCCCTTTCATAATTTTCAAATTCTGTATCAAACCAATCTCTTTTTATCTGTACCATTGCTTTTTTCATCCTTTCCAAAAGTTCTGCTTATAGGTTTTGCAAGATGCGGAAAAGGTCGGACCTTTTCCCGAAAAAATATAAACGCATCAGCGTTTACATAATTTTCCGTCTTGGCAGGAGCACCTGCACCCTGTATATGATATGTGGTGGTTAATGTACCACCACAATTACTGATATGGTGGCACTTTTTGCCATCACTTTGCTGTTTTGGTGGCATTTTCCGCCACCACTTTTCCATTTTGATGGCACATTCCGCCACCATGACTTTTTCACTCTGATTTGAGTGGTGGCGCTTTTTGCCGTCACTTTGCTGTTTTGACGGCGCTTTTTGCCCCCACTTTTGCATTTTGACGGCACTTTTTGCCTCCACACTTTTTCGGCTCTGATTTGTGCGGGGGCGCTTTCTGCCCCCACTTTGTGGTTTTGGGGCGCTTTTTGCCCCCATTTTCATGTTTTGGCGGCACTTTCCGCCCCCACACTAATGAAACTGCATTACCACATCCATAATAACGATTTCCTCTGCCATCATCCTGGTCTGTGTTCTTAGCTGTAACTGTTCTGTAAAGGAATTTGGATTCTTTGGCTTATGCTTTTTCAGCCACTTAGCTTCAATATCATCGAGCAGCTCATATGCTGTATCATTGACTTCATCCGCTCTCTCTTCAAGCTCACCGAACCGCACCAGACTCTTATATCTCATTGGATATTCTTCCTTGATATATTTAATCCACATACGCCCATACTTTCCTACATCTATATCTGCCTTCTCTGTTCCTGCGACAAGCACCGGATAAAAGATTCCATCCCTTTCTTCATATGGGATACCTAGCTTTTCAAATGTTGTCTTACTCATAATGATTACCGCCTTTCTCATCACTCTGCAGAATATCAAGCACATGCTTTAATTGAACCAGCAGTTCTTCAACATCTATACCTCTGTCAGATTCATCTAATGTCTGTAATTCTTCCAGTATCGTATCAAGATGCACCTGTACTTTCTTTGCCACCTTCATTCCACCAACAACCCTGATTTCATGCTTCAGAAGACATTGGATGATATAATCCTGTTTTGAAAGTCCGCTGAGTGAAACCTTCACATTCAGCTCCTGTGCTTCCTCCGGTGACATACGAAACGCTACTACAACATTTCTCCATCTGTTCTTGGCATCCAGCCTTTTCTCGCTCATAATAATCTGCTCCTTCCGATATAAAATCTATTCTTTTAATTTCTGCTGCATATATCCAGCAAAACTTGTACCGGCATGATTCATAATGTTTTACATAGGCATTATCAGACTGCCTTGTACTTATCAATGCTTATAATTTTTCCGCAGCCGCATCCATATCAATCATAGGTTCTGTTTCCTCTGTCTGCATGATTTCTACATCATCATCCTGCTCTTCGCAATCCTCAAAGCTTGCATTGACAGCATCAAGTCTGTCTGCCATTGCCACCTGCTTTGACGGAAACAGATGTGAATAACGATATGTGATATCAATACTCTCATGGCCAACCCTGTCAGCTATTGCAACTGCGGAGAACCCAAGGTCAATCAGATGTGAAATGTGCGAATGCCTAAGATCATGAATTCTCATTTTCTTCACACCTGATAACTTGCAGCCACGCTCCATCTCATGATGAAGAAAGCTCTTTGTTACCAGAAATATCCTGTCTGTTGGTGTCTGGTCATATAACATTGCAAAATATTCCTGCATTTCTTCGGCAAGGAACTTCGGCAACTTGATTGTTCTGTTGCTCTTAGGTGTTTTCGGTGTTGTAATAACATCCTGCCCCTGTAGCCGCTGATACGATTTATTTATTCTGACTGTGTTCTTTTCAAAATCAAAATCTTCCATCGTAAGTGCAAGCAGCTCACCTAATCTCATTCCTGTCCAGTACAGCATTTCAAATGCATAAAATGAAACCGGCTTGTCAATCACCGCTTCTGAAAACTTCTTATATTCCTCAGTTGTCCAGAAAAGCATTTCCTTCTTTTCTTCCCTGCCCATATTTCCAGCCTGTCTTGCCGGATTTGATTTCAGATTATAAAACCTGCACGCATGATTTAATATCGCACTTAAAATGTTGTGCATTGTCTTCTTGTAAGTCTGGGAATAACTCTTCCCATTCTCATAACGGAATGCTACCATCTCATTCTGCCACTTGCGTACATCTCCCGGTGTAATCTCATTCATCTTAAGATTCTTAAAATATGGAAGTATCTTTGTATCCACAATGTGTTCTTTGGTAAGCCATGTGTTGAGTTTGACATAATTTTTCACATCCTCTGTATACAGCTTCCAAAACTCTCCAAATGTCATATCCAGATTATTCTCCTGCCGTATTTTATAATTACGCTCATAATCAAGTGCTTCCCTCTTTGTTGCAAATCCTCTCTTCTTTATCTGTTTATTTTCCCCAGTCCAGTCTTTACAATAGAATTTGACAAACCAGGTGCCTGTCTTACTGTCTTTATAAGCTGGCATATTCATCATCACCTTCTTTCCATATGCAGAAGCAGATGCCTAAACCCATATAACTTTTGCACCTGCCTCTGTCTCACTCTTCTTACCTGTTGCTTATCCTGCATCACTCATACCATAAATGCGTTCTTCAAAATATTTTCTGCTTACTTTTCCACGGATTACAATATAACCCTTCTTTTCAAGTTCACTGTTGATCTGTCTCATAAGCTTGTATGCTGCTGATCTTGAAATCCCAAGAATCTGCATCACATCTCCTACTTCTAAAAACTTTTCGTTCATGCCCTTTCACCACCTTTCCATTAAAATTTGTTTTGGCGTTTCTCCATACCAGTTCTGCTGATGTCACAACCAGCCTCCTTACCTGAGATAATCTCCTGTAATACCGCCCGCTCCTGCTCGAGGTACTCGGTCCGCTTGGGGGAGTGTCTACATTCGCTCGATTCCTATGAATGTCATGGCAAATGCCTGTTCGATATCTGATACCGCTCATTCTGTTATTTTTCAATACCATATCGTATAGATAATTGAATTGATATTATTCTATACCGTGTGGTATTGAATTGTTAAGGAATTTTTCTAATGTTCTTGTATAGAAAAACTTCCATTTTCATTTTTTCCGTGTTATACTGTCTTTAACAGTCCATCAGGGACAGATAAACGGAGGTAACTACACTATGACAATTGGTGAAAGAATAAAGAAAATACGGGTATTCCGTAAAATGACAATGGACGAGTTAGGCGGTGCACTTGGATTTGAGGGCAAAAATATGTCTGTCCGCATATCCCAGTATGAAACCGGTGCCCGCATTCCCGGTGAAGATATGATTCTAAAACTTGCTGATGCTTTGCACTGCAATTACAGGGCAATCTCTGATTACAGCCTTGGTGCTGCTGAAGATATCATTGAAACACTTTTCTGGCTTGAAGAAAGTGCCACATCTCTCCCGGCACGTGGAAAGGGCACAAGATTTCCAGAGTATACAGCTCCCGGCAACCTGATTCATCTGACTGCAATGACTCCGGCAAAATCTTCCGAGACTGCCAGACCAACTTACAACGAAGATGATTATGACAGTGCAGGCTTACCTGTCGCATTAACTTTTGAATATGGATTGGTAAATGATTTCCTTTCGGAATGGTGTGAAATGAAAACGAAATTAAATAATGGAGAGATTTCTCCTAATGAATATTTTGAGTGGAAAATAACATGGCCTCAGGCGTAAATGAAACTATTCCTGCACAGCTCACTTTAGTACCAAAATAGTACCGCAAGGCAAAAAACAAGCTCGCAAATGCCCATTTTACTAGGCTTTGCGAGCTTTTGAAAATTATTCAAACTCAATCGTTCCAGGTGGCTTACTCGTCAGATCATAGAATACTCGGTTGACTCCTCTCACCTCGTTTATGATTCTGCTCATGACTGTCTGCAGCACTTCAAATGGAATTTCTGCGGCCTCCGCTGTCATGAAGTCTACGGTGTTGACTGCGCGCAGTGCAACGGCGTAGTCGTAGGTTCTCTCATCACCCATGACACCTACTGAACGCATATTGGTCAGGGCTGCGAAGTACTGTCCGATGCTTCTGTCAAGTCCTGCCTTTGCAATTTCCTCACGGTAGATTGCATCTGCATCTTGTACGATACGTACCTTCTCAGCAGTTACTTCACCAATGATACGGATGCCAAGTCCCGGTCCTGGGAAAGGCTGGCGGAATACAAGTTTCTCAGGAATACCAAGTTCCAGACCTGCCTTACGTACCTCATCCTTGAAGAGATTACGCAGTGGCTCGATGATTTCCTTGAAATCTACGTAGTCAGGAAGTCCGCCTACATTGTGGTGGGACTTGATAACTGCGGATTCTCCACCCAGTCCGCTTTCTACAACATCGGGATAGATAGTTCCCTGTGCCAGAAAGTCTACAGCACCAATCTTCTTTGCTTCTTCTTCAAATACACGAATGAACTCTTCACCAATAATCTTACGCTTGCGCTCTGGTTCTGTAACTCCTGCAAGCTTGTTATAATATCTCTCCTGCGCATTGACACGGATAAAGTTCAGGTCGAACTGACCCTTGTCGCCAAATACAGCCTCTACCTCATCACCTTCATCTTTACGCAGTAAGCCATGATCTACGAATACACAGGTAAGCTGCTTGCCGATTGCTCTGGAGAGCAGACCTGCTGCCACTGAGGAATCTACTCCGCCGGATAAAGCCAGCAATACTTTGCCATCGCCTACTTTTTCACGGATATCACGGATTGTATTCTCTACAAAGGAATCCATTCTCCATGTTCCGGCACAGCCACAGACACCCCTTACGAAATTATGGAGCATCTTCGTACCTTCCTGTGTATGGAGTACTTCAGGATGGAACTGGATTGCAAAGAGCTTCTTGTCACAGTTCTCTGCTGCCGCTACCGGGCAATCTGCTGTATGTGCAGAGATTCTAAAGCCCGGTGCTGTCTTGGAAATATAATCAAAATGGCTCATCCAGCAGATTGTCGTGGATGCAACATCTCCAAATAATGGTGAAGTATTATCTACCATAACTTCTGTCTTACCATATTCTCTGACAGGTGCTTTCTCTACCTTTCCTCCCAGTACATGCATCATAAGCTGTGCGCCGTAGCACAAGCCAAGTACAGGGATTCCCAGTTCGAACAGCTCTCTGGTATAGGTCGGAGAGTCTGCTTCGTAACAACTGTTTGGTCCTCCGGTAAGGATGATTCCCTTGGGATTCATTGCCTTGATCTGCTCAATGCCAGTCCGGTAGGAGTATATTTCACAGTAAACATTGCATTCTCTGACACGCCTTGCAACGAGCTGGTTGTACTGGCCGCCAAAATCAATGACGATTACCTTTTCCTGATCCATTCTTTCTCCTCATTTCTGTGCTGCCATACTATTTACCCTGCGGAATCATACCGCAGCACAGGCATAAAACCGCATATCTATTCCAAAGTATATTATACCTTCTACCCAATTACAAGCAAATATTTTACAAGTATCAGAACAGCAGACTTTGCTGTCCGATCACTTCTATCTGGGAAGTTACCATGACCTCCTCTTCAATACCTCTTGTATGTTCTCCACGCAGATACTGCATGCCTCCTCTTAATCCCGCTGTCACAAGATTCAACACATAGATATTGTCGAATCGGCTATAGATAGAATCTCCTCCAAGTCCGGAAAGACATATCAGCTGTGTGTCTGTTTTCTTGGCCATATCCATGAGCGGTTTCAGCAGATGGGCTGCATTAGTCTGTGCAAATGGGTTATCCATGACCAGAACCTTACCTTCTTTCTTATCTGCGAAAATATCCGTGTCGTCCCTACGCATATAATGCAGCAGACTGGATAGAATGACAAAAGCCGACAGGAATCCTTCACCGCCTGAATTCTTGGCAACTTCTGCCCATGTGATTGGATATTCCCTTTGCTCCTCAATCTTGTAAAGCTTAATCTGGATATTACTAATTCCGACAGTCGCGTCATAAATATTCTTTGTAGTGATGCGTGTTCCTATATATTCTGCCGAATTCTCATTCTTTTCATAGATTTCCACACCCTTTTGAGTCAGCTCACTGATAAGATCATCCAGTCTCTGATGATATAATCCTTCATTTTCTTCCCATTCAGGCATTTGCAGACGAAGCATTTTTATAGGACGTTCCCTGATCGTTATCGTGGAATTATTATCTATCTTACCCATGTTGCTGTGTACATCTTTTACATAATCCTCCAACAGACCTACAATCCTCTTCTTCTCCTCGCCTATGATTGATATATCTACTTCCAGTTTTGCCAGCTGGCTTTCATAGGATTGGAGTGTAGTCGTAAGCTGTGCAAGCAGCAAATGGGCTGATTGTGACACAGACATCATGGCATCCAGTGGTTTCCTGTAGAAATCATCCTGATACTTTTCCTTACATAATAATATCTTCAGGATTTTTTCTGCTTTATCCCGTCTGTTCTTACCTTCCTCACAGCTATGCCTGTAATCGCGCCGGATCATACCCGCATACTCTCTCAGACATTTGGAATCCATCTGCGCAATATCTTCCTCCCATTGGATTTCTTCCTTCTGTATGAAATCATCATATTCTGTAAAGGATGCTATATTCTCCTGTACACTTGTCAGTTTCTTTTCCGTAAGCTTCAGGGCACGTTCTGTTTCCTTTATCTGGTAGAGAAGCTGGTTTCTTCTTCCATCAAAGTCAATTGTACGTATTTCTTCTTTGGGTAATATCTCTTCTTTACCACATTGCTCCAGCATCAGCTTATTCTTATCATCTATTTTACTGCTGATGATACCAATCTGCTTATCCTGTTCATTCCACTGGGCTTCTTTGAATTTATACTGCTTCTTCCGTTCTGCAAGCACACTTTCCTGGTGCATTTCTTCTTTTTCATCATAATACAGTTCTTTCCAGTCATCTTCTTTGAGAAGAAATCCTTGCTTGACTGGGTGCGTGGCGCAAGAGCCATGTCGGAGGAGGAGATAAGACTGGAGGCTGCAAACCGTCTGAATGAAATGAACAATAGACCATAGCATCATGACGAAAGATGAACTTGTAAACAGTCTGCAAAAACGTGACCCTCTGTTGGCTAATGCGGTCAGCAATATGGTAGACTACATTTCCGACCGCTTTCCTGCTGCTTACCCAAACAAGGAACAGACGGAAGCGGAGGATGCCCCACAATTACTGTTGCTTGGGTAATTTGAGAACCGTTATACAACAAGTCTGTGAACATA
>OHOQ01000615.1_pt1 | contig 15868 bp, 9 predicted proteins | sample 1569881 | NCBI WGS metagenome assembly OHOQ01 (sample SAMEA3879596, study PRJEB24766) | human gut metagenome | biome: human-associated habitat; feature: feces | place: USA | collected 1985/1987 | reverse complement strand
AGGCTGCCGGCATTGCATAAGAAACTCTGGATGGAATAGGCAAGTCCTTTCTGTTTCTCGTTCACCATGTCGCCTACCATCATCTTGAACGGCTGCATTGCCATATTAATGGAAGTATCCAGAAACATCAGCGATACCAGACCGAAAATCATGGCCGTGCTCACCGCCATACCGAAGCTGCCGGCATTGGGCAGCAGGCACATGACGAGTACCGCAACCAGCGAGCCGATGAACAGGTAGGGAATGCGACGTCCGAACCGTGTCCATGTCCTGTCGCTGGCAGCTCCTACGATGGGCTGCACGATGATACCTGCCAGCGGCGGTAATATCCAGAAATAGCTCAAACTGTGCGGGTCGGCTCCTAAAGTAGAGAATATACGGCTGATGTTCGCGCTTTGCAGGGCATACGCAATCTGTACGCCGAAGAAACCGAAGCTGATATTCCATAGTTTCCAGAAACTTAAATCGGGTTTTACTTTCATTGCTCTCTTGTTTTTTATGATATTAGTTTATAGATGAATTCGGTTGTGTTTTTATTTGGTCGTTCCCCTTACCACCAGGTTTGTCCGCACAATCTTGTTGGTGCTTTTTCCCTCGTGTCCGTTCAGCTTGTCTGTAAGGATGCCGAATGCGCTTTTGCCCACTTCTTCTCCGTGCTGCTCCACGGTGGTCAGTTTCGGGTCGGTGCTTTGGGCGATGGCTCCGTCGGTGAAACCGCAGATGGAAACCTCGTCCGGCACTTTCAGTCCCACCAGCTTGCAGGCATACAATATACCTGCCGCCGTTTCGTCATTAATCGCAAAGAAGCCGTCGGGACGGTTGTCACTCTCCAGCAGGTCGGGCGTTATGGCAATGGCGCGTTCACGGTTGTCGCACAGCTTTATCATGCTGTCGTCCACCGGCACTTTGTATTTCTTCATGGCATCCAGATAGCCGTTCCGCCGGTTTTTGGTAATCTCCAGATGCGGAGATGCGCCGTAGAAGAAGATGCGTTTGCATCCGGTCTGAATCATGTACTCTACGGCGGCAAACGAGCCGGCATAGTCGTCCACAACCACCCGTTCCGTTTTCAGCTCCGTACAGATGCGGTCGTAAAACACAATCGGTATGTCGTTGTTCAGCAGCTCCTGGTAGTGGTCGTATTGCTCCGTGTTTTTGGCAAGGGAGGCTATGACGCCGCAAACGCGGGCGGCAAGGAAAGAGTGGACGATTTTGACTTCCTGCTCGTAGGACTCGTTGCTTTGAGCCACGATTATGTTGTAGCCGGCTTTGGCCGCCGCTGTCTCGATGCCGCTCAGCACGCACGAGAAGAAATGATGCACCAGTTGGGGCACAATCACGCCAATCGTATTGCTGCGGCTCGAACGGAGGTTCACGGCAAGCACATTGGGTTTGTAGTTATGTTCGCGGGCGTAGGCATGGATGAGGTCACGGGTTTCCCGGCTGATGTCCGGATTATCCTTGAGCGCTCTCGACACGGTGGACGGCGAGACATTCAATGCCCGGGCAATATCTTTAATGGTTATCTGCGGTTTGTTCATCAGTATGATTTCAATTTTCAGCCAAAGGTAATAAAAATAGGAAGATATACGAAGACCGTAGCCGGGCTTCTTATTTATCCTGCTGCAAAAATAGCGGAATGCGTCTAATAAAACTTTTCTGTTGATACATATCGGGTTATAAGTTTGTGCAAACGATTGCATGTACTGTTTGCAACCATGTATTTGCCCGCTGCACGGTAAATTCCCGGTAAAAATCATTTGCTATACGATAAATCTCCGTAACTTTATCCTCTGGAAAATGTGGTATCCTTTAATTAATATTATAATGTATTGGCTGACTATGATAAAGAGACTTGTTTTATTTTTTTGCCTATGCTTGCCGGCATTGGCTGTCTCTGCCCAAGAGCAGGAAGTTAAGTTTGCTTTCGATAACTATCACCGCTATTACCGCGAAGCGCGCCTCTGCACCGATAGTGCAAAATTGGAGGCTATGAAGAAATTGCGTGTCTATTTTCATGAGCATCCTTACAGGCTGTCTAAGGTGAACATGTCCGTGCCGCCCGCCAGGTGTCTGGAGTTGCTTACGCCGGAGGGGACATTCTCGGATATGGACGCTTTGGAAGCTGAGTTCGAACGTAGCAATGCTTATCGGAAGGGCTTTCATACAACAGCCGATGACCGGGTGGGTATTTTCATCGGAAACGCTCTTGACCGCTTGTGCTGCATTGCCGACGCATACCGCCGCGGTACGCTGACGGCAGACGAGTCGTTGAGCGACAAAGTGCTGAAAGCGGTGGTGCACTACGGCATGCTGGAAGCCGGACGCTCGAACGCCGTTTCCCGTTTTCACGCTTCCTGCTTTGCCATTCCTACGGCTGCGGTAAACATCTATTTCGCCTGGCTGGATAAAATGGAGCTTGCCGAACGCGGCGGTGCAACTCCTTTGCTGGAGGCCGCTTGCGATATGCTGAAGGTATTGGGGCTGCAAGCCTATACGCAGCCGTTGCGTCATGATGAAACCGACAAGAACGTTGTTTCGATAGAACGTTTCCGCAATCATGTATGGTGGGTGGGCGGCAACGCGTTGGCATACCGTTCGCTATTGCCCGTAGCTGCAATGTACAGTTCGGTGCCTATGGTGGATGTATTGGCAGAAGTTTGCCGGAGAGGTATCAGCGTGACTTCCCAACTTACTCTGCACGATTCTTTCTGGACCGAAGGTTTTACTGCCGACGGTGCAGGGTGGGGACATGGCAAGCAATGCCTGATTTGGGGATATCCCATAGACGGAACCTTCAATGCCTTGAATATGCTGGGTATGCTGAAAGGGACACCGTGGGCGGAGCGCCTGAGCAGGGAGAATGCCCAAGCTATCCTGAACTTTCTGCGCGGTGGAAACTGGTACTACTATAAAGGATTTACCTTGCCTTGTCTGGACCGTGGCTCGTATGTCTATACCGCTGCCGAAAAAGAGATTCCTTACGCAAAGATGCTGAATAAAGTGCTGACGGACTGGATGGATGCTTTTACGGAAACCGAGCAGGCGGAGTTACGGCAGTTATGGAAAGAAGTGAAAGAAAAGCATATCCGGATGGTGGGGTACGCTCCGGGCATGTATTCCGGGACCCGTTGGTTCTTTAATAACGATGATTTGATAAAGAAAACCCCCGACTGCCACATAATGGTGAATATGGCTTCCGTGCGTTGTGACGGCTTGGAGAGTGCGCCCAACTTTGCCGATGCCTATAATTTCTACCCTACGGACGGTATGACTTTGTTTCAGCGTAGCGGCAACGAATATCGCTCCATCATGGGTGGCTGGGACGTAACGGCATCTCCCGGAGTAACCGCACGCGAAGGCATGGAGCGTCTGGAACCGGTAGTTAACTGGCGCGTAAGCATAATTATGCGGCAGCAGCCACGGACGGTAGCGGCGATGCAGTGGCGGGATATATTTTCGAGAAAATGAATGCTTCGGAGAAAGAGGGTGTGAACGACCGGGGCAGCAGTGCCGGCTGTAACGAGGTGCTTTATGGTGTAAAGGCTTATAAATCTTATTTTATTCAGGGAGACTATATGGTTGCCTTGGGAGCGGGTGTAACGAACAGGCAGTCCGGACAGCCGGGACACATCCGTACCACTATCGACCAGACGGCCTTGCTGAATGATGTCTGTTTGTTGGAGAAGGGCAAGAAAACGGCTCTTTCAGCCGGTGTGCATACCTGGAAAATCTCAGGCAAGAACACACCCTGGCTGGTGCAGGAGGGGCAATTTGCTTACCGCGTTCTTCCTGAATACAGCCGGAAAGCGTTCGTAGCCTGCGAAACGCGTCCTGCGAACTGGGTGCTGCACAACAAAACAAATGCCGGTAAGAAGAATCTGCCGGATAGCGTGAAAATTCTCCGTTTGTGGATTGACCACGGACAAGCGCCCGTGGATGATACCTATGGCTATACCGTATATACGGGAAAGGGCACTCCGTCCGCCCGGTTGCCTTTCCGTGTACTGAGGAATGACTCTTTGGTACAGGCGGTGCAGTCGGCAGACAAAAAACTGTTGCAGGCGGTGTTCTATCCGGGCAACAATGGCCTGCAGGCCGGCGGTGTGTCGCTTACAGCTTCTGAACCTTGTACCGTAATGATAAAGACGGTGGCAGGAAAGTCCGTCTTTACAGTGACGGATGCCTGCATGAATGCGGCTTTGAAGAAAATAACGCTTACTTATAACGGTGAAACGATAGAAGTACCTATGCCGCAGGGGGAATTTTGCGGTAGGACGGTATCGTATGAATTGCCTTAATGGGGCAGACGGGATGCCTTGCTTCAATGAATGTTATATTACTATAATACTTGGAATCATGAAACACATTAAATTTATTACTTTCTTTTTGAGTATCGCATGCCTTTTCATTGCATGCAAGAACACGGCTGACAACGATAGGGAAGGCACGTCTCCGGCACCGGAGCAGACTCCCGGCACCGGAGATGATTCTTTTGCCAAAGGCGCCGACATCAGTTGGGTTACGGAAATGGAAGCGGCCGGACATCGCTTCTATAATGCTGACGGCAAGCAGCTTGAATGTACCGCCCTGATGAAGGAGTGCGGACTGGATGCGGTTCGCCTGCGTGTGTGGGTAGACCCGGCAGAGCACGGCAACTGGTGCAATACACCCGATGTCGTAGCCAAAGCCAAGAGGGCGAAGGATTTGGGAATGGACGTAATGATAGATTTTCATTATAGTGACTGGTGGGCAGACCCCGCCCAGCAAAACAAGCCTGCCGCATGGAAGGACAAAACGCTGCCGGAACTGAAGAAAGCCATCGGCGACCATACGGTAGCGGTGCTTCAGGCCTTGAAGGCGGCGGGAGTTTCTCCCAAATGGGTGCAAGTGGGCAACGAAATACGTCCGGGTATGTTGTGGGATAAGAATGTGGCGCTGAGCGGTGCATCCTATGATGTGAAAGAGTGTGACTTGAAAAACGCTCCGGCAACGGCGTCGGATAAAGTCGTGTATCCCGCAAACTGGAGTAATTTGGCCGATTTCATCACTGAGGGCTACAATGCGGTGAAGTCAGTCTTCAGCGATGCGATTGTGATTGTTCATCTGGACAACGGTTGGGATAAAGAACTGTTCAACTGGTTTTTCGATGAGCTGAAGAAACACAACGGGAAGTGGGATATGATAGGCATGTCGCTTTATCCTTACTGGACACGGATGGAGAAGCCGGATTATACCGCCGATGACATTATCACCGACTGCATGGAGAATATCAAGGCGTTGGGCGCCAAGTATGATTGTGATGTGATGATAGTGGAAACCGGCATGGAATGCGGTGACGACAAGGGCAATCTGGCAAGTGCGTCTGTCCTTGCCGAAGGCAAACGGCAGTTGGAACGCATCGTCAAGGAAAGCCGGGAGAATACCGGAGGACGCTGCAAGGGTGTGTTCTATTGGGAGCCGGAGTGCAAGCCGAGCCAGTATCGGTTGGGAGCGTTTACTGCCGACGGCCGCCCTACGGTGATTATGGATGCGTTTAAATAACCTGTAAAGCAGTATAATTATGAATAAGAGACTGATAACGGGCATCTGTTGCTTCTTCCTCTTTTCGGCCGTTATGGCGCAGCGTACCGAAGTCCTTTTGGAAAAGGGCTGGAAGTTCTTCCGGGGAGATATATCCGGAGCTGCTCATCCGGGATATGACGATGAGCAATGGCAGGCGGTAACCGTGCCTCACGATTGGGCCATTTACGGACCGTTCGACCGTGACAACGATTTACAGAAAGTAGCCGTCACGCAGAATTTCGAAAAACAGGCTTCGGTAAAGACCGGACGCACGGGCGGATTGCCTTATGTAGGCGTAGGCTGGTATCGCACCACCTTTACCGTTCCCGCCCGCAAACAGGCTACACTGGTTTTTGACGGAGCCATGAGCGAAGCCCGTGTCTATATCAACGGGCAGGAAGTCTGCTTCTGGCCTTTCGGCTATAACTCTTTCCATTGCGATGTCACACCTTATATATATAAGGACGGAAAACCCAATACGCTTGCCGTGCGGTTGGAGAACAAACCGCAGTCTTCGCGCTGGTATCCCGGTGCGGGGTTGTACCGGAACGTCCGCCTGCTGACGACCGAACCGGTATGCGTTCCGGTGTGGGGCACTCAGCTTACCACCCCGCACGTGTCGGACAAGTATGCTTCCGTGCGTTTGCGTACGGAGATTGCCAATGCCGGAAACAAGCATATCCGGATTGTGACCGAGATTATATCGCCGGACGGTAAGGTGGTTGCCGCCAAAGACAACACCCGCAAAATAAACCACGGGCAGCCTTTCGAGCAGAACTTCCTGGTAGATGCTCCCGCTTTATGGTCGCCGGAGACACCCCGGCTCTACAAGGCGTCTTCCAAAATATATGCCGACGGCAGGCTGGTGGACGAATATACCACCCGTTTCGGCATCCGCAGCATAGAGATTGTGGCGGACAAAGGTTTTTTCCTGAACGGCAAGCACCGTAAGTTTCAGGGCGTCTGCAACCATCACGACCTGGGGCCTTTGGGGGCCGCCGTCAATGTGGCTGCTCTCCGCCGCCAGCTCACGCTGCTGAAGGATATGGGTTGCGATGCCATCCGTACATCGCACAACATGCCGGCTCCGGAACTGGTGGAGCTTTGCGACGAAATGGGCTTTATGATGATGATAGAGCCTTTCGATGAATGGGATATTGCCAAATGCGATAACGGCTATCACCGTTACTTCGACGAATGGGCGGAGCGGGACATGGTGAATATGTTGCGTCATTACCGTAATAATCCGAGTGTGGTCATGTGGAGTATTGGCAACGAAGTACCTACGCAGTGCAGTGCCGAAGGCTATAAGGTCGCTTCTTTCCTGCAGGATATATGCCACCGCGAAGACCCCACACGCCCTGTTACCTGCGGTATGGACCAGGTGTCTTGCGTCCTGGAAAACGGTTTCGCAGCTATGATAGACGTTCCCGGTCTCAACTACCGCGCCCACCGCTATGTGGAGTCTTACAACGCACTTCCGCAGAATATCATTCTCGGTTCGGAAACCGCCTCTACCGTAAGTTCCCGCGGAGTCTATAAATTCCCGGTAGAGAAACGGGCAGGGGCAACGTATGCTGACCACCAGTCTTCGGGGTATGATGTGGAGTATTGCTCTTGGTCGAATGTGCCCGATGAGGACTTTGCCCTGGCCGATGATTACGACTGGACTATCGGGCAGTTTGTCTGGACGGGTTTCGACTATCTGGGCGAACCCTCTCCGTACGACACGGATGCCTGGCCCAGCCACAGTTCCGTATTCGGCATCATTGACTTGGCAAGCCTGCCCAAAGACCGCTATTATCTGTACCGCAGCATCTGGAACAAGACCGCAAACACCCTGCACGTCCTTCCGCACTGGACATGGCCGGGCAGGGAAGGAGAGAATACTCCCGTCTTTGTTTATACCAGCTATCCCGCTGCGGAACTTTTCGTCAACGGCAAGAGCTACGGCAAGCAACGCAAACTGACGGCATCGGAGAGCAAAGCCTTACAAGGCAAGGACTCGCTTGCCTTGCAACGCCGCTACCGCCTGATGTGGATGGATGTTCCTTATGAACCGGGCGAACTGAAAGTCGTGGCTTATGATGCTTCCGGCAAACAGGCAGAAGAGAAAATCGTCCGTACCGCCGGCAAACCTCATCATCTGGAACTGGTTGCCGACCGCACCCGGCTTGCTGCCGACGGTAAAGACCTTGCCTACATCACCGTCCGCGTTGTCGATAAAGACGGCAATCTCTGCCCGTCGGACAATCGTCTTGTTTCTTTCTCTGTAAAAGGAGCCGGCCGTTACCGCGCGGCAGCCAATGGCGATGCCACCAGCCTCGACCTTTTCCATTTACCCAAGATGCCGGCTTTCAGCGGACAGTTGACGGCTATCGTGCAGAGTACGGAACAGTCCGGTGAAATTGTTTTTGAAGCCAAAGCCAAAGGCTTGCAGACTGGAACAATCTTGTTGTCTGCCGGTAGGTAACATTTGCATTATTTCTGTTTCAGAGTTTTGCATAATTTGTCATCACTCGTCACCAATCACTCTGTATCCCTTTCCAGCAAAGGGATACAGGGAGTGATGACAAGCGTGGTGAGAGTGATGACTGATTCGTGGTCGTCACGCGAATAGATATTATATGTCTTATAATCAGTGTGTTATCTTAATAGACATATAGTCGATAATAGAGACTTTTCTGACGATTTACTACTCCAAAAGACCTTTATCGTGCGATTCGGTGCATTGTTTGAAGATAAATGCACCCGTAATTTCCGGAATATGCCTTGTAACAGTAAGGTATTTGTTAGGGATAAATGCCTCATTCCCTCTTTCTTTTCTTTGTTTTATCGCATGTATAATGTCCTTTTATCACTTCCTTTTCCTTGTTTTCCGGCTGCGGGCTCTACGGTTGCCAATTGCGGGCTGTACAGCCCGCAGATGGAAACCGTATGGTTCGCAGCTGCAAAACGGAATTTATCAAGAGCCATGATGACATAATATAAGGTGCAACGCAAGAAAAATAACAAGGAGAAAGTGTATTTTCCTTGTGCATTTTGAGACAAAATGTAAGGGGTTGGGGTACTTTTTTCCCTTAATATGGGCAGAATGCCGCAAAATATGATGAGATGTGTATTATTGGGTAAAGTGACAGATAATTAAATAGTTATAGAAGATAAAATGCTGAAAAAGCGGACATTTTAGTGATGACCGATAGTTTCTCGTCACCGGTCGTCACACTTCTCGTCACCTCTGTATCGCCCTCTGGTAAAGGGATACGGGCAATAGGTGACGAGTGACGACCAAAAAACAGTTTTCTTTATTTCAATATCAGTTCATAACCTGCTACATCCAGCCATTCTCCGGACTGCATCCCTACCACCTTTCCTGAAGTGGGAAACCGATGTGAAGCCGGGGACGCCTGTTATTAAACCGATACCCTATACCCAGCATCAGATAGTTGGGCTCGTGGAAATCTTTCAGGTTGTAGCCGACATGCAGGAATGTGTCGCGGGTCATATCTATTTTGAGCGCCAGGATTTGGTAGAATGATTGCAAGTCGCCCCCGCCATGCAGGATATTGGCTCCGAAACCTATGCCGACGGTAAAGTAGGGCATTACCCATTCTCCGCGTGCCGAGACACCCAGAGAGAGTTGTTTGCGAAGCGGGGGAATGCCGAATGCCTCTTCCTCGCTGGCATCGTCGAGCTGGGTAGCGTAATCCTTTGTATAAATGTTGGCGCTGGCATCATAGACACCGTCCAGGGATACTCCTGCACGGAATTTATATCCGAAGTTATACATCGGAGCAAAACAGAACCCGGCTACGCCGTATTTGCCGGGAGCGGGGACTTGTCCGCCGGGAACGTCAACGGCTTTCCGTCTCCACGAACCGAACAGCATAAGGTCATAGCTGACATGCCGGGGGAATGCCGGAACCGGAATTTGCTGCAACGGTTGCAAGGTTTTGTCAATGTCCCGGTTGAAATTATATGCCACTCCGATTTTAAAATCTATCGTGTTCAGTCCGGTGTTGGGGTACCGGGTATTGCCGTTGGAGAAATGTACTGCCGTTGCGCCGATATTGAGGTCGAACCGCGGGGAAAGTATCCAGTTCAGGTGAATGCCTGCGCTGAGATAGGCGTTTACTTTGCTTCCCATTACAGTATTGTTGGGATTGCTGAGATAGTCATACGGCTTCCAGCCGAAAGATGCGCCGAACCCCCATTCGTAGTTAAGCGACAAGCGGGGAGTGATTCCGGCGATGCGGGCGCCTTGGAAGGCGTAGAGGGCAACGGGAGTTCCCATTTCCCTGCGGTTGCCGAAATCGAAATAGCCCAATCCTATTCCCTGATAGGAACTTCCGTATACCCGGTCGGCGGCAGTACCCGGTGGCAGCCGGAATGAGTACTTCAAGTGGGCGGAGCAAACGGACCTCATTATTTTGCGCATATCGTTTTCACCCCGCAGAAAGGAGCTGGTGGGGAAAATATATCCCGCCCGGCCTTCAATGCCGAGACGGTGGATATAAGCATCTTGTGCGCATATATTATTGGACAGAAACAGTATAATCATTAAGAGAATCATAGCTCTTCCGGTCCGCATTTTACTATTCATGATGTCGTGGCGTTCTCTGAATCTTGTGCAAATATAGTCCTTTTATCCTTTTATTTGCATGAAAATCTTATATTTGCAAGGTTAATAATTCGTCATCTATGTTATTCAAGAAATATGCTGGTCAATCGGAATAACAGTGGAATTTCCGGTGGCTTCCTTATTCGTTGACTATTCGACAGACTGAACTTATCCGGGGTGCTTATGGACAGGGTATATTCCTGTTACATGGAAACGGAGTTCTCGCTCTTTCCTCGTATGGCGGCATTGGCCGAGAATGTGTGGTTGCCGGCAGAGAAGAGTTTGCAGGATATAGTACGGAAGCGGTAGTCTTCATTCCAAAGAACAGGACAGCGGTTGTATCAATTATAGAATGACAGATAATACGTCAGTCATCATTTTGATACAACCGCTGTCCTTTTACAAGCCATCTATGCTTCTGCTTATTCCGAAGCGGTTATTTCTCGTCGTTCTTCCGGATTTCCACACGGCGTATCTTACCGCTGATGGTCTTGGGAAGTTCGTCGACGAACTCTATGACACGGGGGTATTTGTAAGGAGCGGTCACTTTCTTTACGTGGTTCTGCAACTCCTTGACCAGCTCCTCGCCGGCGCGGTTCTTATAGTCTTTGGACAGTACGATGGTGGCTTTCACCACTTGTCCTCGTATTTCATCGGGAACTCCGGTGATGGCACATTCTATAACTGCGGGATGCGTCATCAGGGCGCTTTCCACTTCGAACGGGCCGATGCGGTAACCGCTACTCTTGATAACGTCGTCGGCGCGGCCTACAAACCAGAGGTAGCCATCCTCGTCCTTCCAGGCAACGTCGCCGGTGTAATAGATGTTGTCGTGCCATGCTTCGCGGGTGCGGTTGGCGTCGCGGTAATATTCTTTGAACAGACCGAGCGGCTTGCCTTTGTCGGTACGGATTACAATCTGTCCTTGTTCACCGGCCTCTACCGAACGGCCGTCATGGTCTATCAGGTCTACGTCGTATTGGGGATTGGGCAATCCCATGCTGCCCGGTTTGGGCTGCATCCACGGCATGGTGGCTACGGTAAGGGTGGTTTCGGTCTGTCCGAAACCTTCCATGAGGCTGATGCCTGTCAGTTTCTTGAATGTATCGAATACGGCGGGGTTCAACGCTTCTCCGGCAATGGTGCAATACTGCAATGAAGAGAGGTCGTACTTCGTCAGGTCTTCGTGAATCAGGAACCGGAAGATGGTAGGGGGTGCACAAAGCGAGGTGACGTGATAGTCCTGTATCTTTGTCAGAATATCGGCAGGAGTGAATTTCTCGTGGTCGTATACAAAGATGTTGGCTCCGGCTATCCATTGTCCGTACAGCTTGCCCCATACGGCTTTACCCCAGCCCGTATCGGCAATGGTGAGGTGCAGGCTGTTTTCGTGCAGGTTGTGCCAGAAACTTCCGGTAACGATGTGCCCCAACGGATACGTGAAGTCGTGCGCCACCATTTTGGGTTCGCCGGTAGTGCCGCTGGTGAAGTACATCAAGGAAATATCGTCGTTGCTGTTGGGATGCTCCGGCCGTGCGAAAGGGGCGGCATCGGCAATGCCTTTGTGGAAGTCCTCAAAACCTTCGGCTATCTCCGGGCCTACGCTGACCAGCTTCTTCACACTCGGAGAGTCGGGCATGGCAGCCGTGATGTGGTCGGTAATGACGCTTTCGCCGGCACAGACAATCATCTTGATGTCTGCGGCATTGCAGCGGTATACAATATCTTTCTTGGTAAGCAGGTGTGTGGCGGGGATAACGACGGCTCCCAGCTTATGCAGTGCGATGATGCTGAACCAGAACTCATAGCGGCGTTTCAGAATGAGCATTACCATATCGCCGTGGCCGATGCCGAGGCTCTGGAAATAGGAAGCCGTCATGTCCGTATAGCGTTTCATGTCGGCAAATGAGAACTGGATGTGCTCGCCCTTGTCATTGGTCCAGAGCAGTGCGGGCTTGTCGGGATGTTCGGCCGCCCAGGCATCCACTACGTCATAACCGAAATTGAAATTCTCCGGTACGTTAATCTTTAAATTCTTGATGAAGTCCTCTTGAGATGTAAAGGACGTTTGCGATAAAAATCTTTCTACCATAACTTTTGGAATTTCTTCATTCTCCGTTCTTCTATGTGTTGTTACATGATTACGGCAAGGAAACGTACTTTCTTTCCGTCCAGCGCTTTCATGCCGTGAGGCAGTTTGGAGTTGAAATACAAACTGTCTCCTTCGTTTAAAATCAAGTCTTTGCCGTCGATGCTCAGCATCATGCGGCCTTCCAGTACAAGGTTGAATTCCTGTCCGGAGTGACTGTTGTAGTGTATCGGCTCGTTATCCGGCTTGGGTTCGACGGTGACGATGAACGGGTCGGCGTTGCGGTTCATGAAGCCGGCAGCCAGTGACTGGTATTTATAGGCTTTTGTGCGCTCGATGCTGGTTCCCTTGCCGGCACGGGTAAGGAAGTAGCTGCTCATCTTCGGCTCTTCGCCGAACATCAGGGCATCCAGTGCGATGCCGTAACGGCGGGCTATCTTTTGCAGCATGCTTACGGAGATGTCGAATTCTCCCGTTTCGGCAAGACGGTACTCTTCTGCCGGGATGTCGCAATCGCGGGCGATGTCTTCGGCATTCAATTCCAATACGTCGCGCAGTCCGCGCAGGCGTTCGGCTATTTGTTTAATCTGTTCGTCCATGTGGTTTTTATTAAGTGGATTAGTACGGTTATTTACTTGCTTTTATGGCATTGATAATGGCGGAAGAGAATCCCTGATGTTCCAGCTCGTTGATACCCTTGATTGTAATTCCGCCGGGAGTGCATACCTTGTCAATCTCTATGGCGGGATGCGTATCGTTGTTCAGAATCAGTTCGGCGGCGCCTTTTACCGACTGGGCTATCATGCGCATGCCGTCCTTGGGGTAAACGCCCAGTTCTATTCCGGCCTGCATGGCTGCCTGGATATACTTCAGTACATAAGCGATGCCGCAGGAAGTCATGGCGGTGGTTGCCGCTATCTTATCTTCGGGAATCAGCATGGCAAGTCCCATCTGGTTGAAGATGTCGAGCAAAAGCTGTTCCTGTTCCTTGCTGGCGTTACGGCTTGCAATGAGCGTCATGCTTTCCATCTCGCTGATGGCGGTGTTGGGGATGAGGCGGAACATGGTCATCTCCTTGTCTGCCACGTAGTGTGCCAGTTCTTCGAAAGGGATGCCGGCAGCTACGGAGATAAGTATCTGCTTGCTTTTCAGCTTGAGTTCGCTTACCACCGGTTTTATCAGCCACGGTTTGACGGCGAGTATGATGAGCTCGGCGCCGGTAACGGCTTCCTGATTGTCGCGTGTGGTTTGCAAAGCGGGGAACTCAGCCTTTAACGCATCCAGTTTGCCTTGCGTGGGATTAGAAACAATGATGTCGCTGGCGGGGATGATGGTTCCTTTTGCCAGACCGCGGGCGATGGAGCCGCCCATATTTCCTGCACCGATAATTGCTGTTTTCATATCATCTTGTCATTTAAAAAGTTGTCTTCGGACAAAGGTAAAGATTTTAATGAAAAAACGACCGAAACAGGAAGGTATTCTTCTTTCGGTCGTATCTTTTGCCGGCTGATTATCCGTAAATTGTCAAAGTGCTTTCTTAAAACGTTCCAGGAATAGGTTCGCTTCGTCCATGCCGAGACACAGGGGCGGCAACAGGCGGAGTACGTTCGTGCCGCTGACACCGGTAAAGACATGCTGTTCTTTCAGTAACCTCAAACGCAGTTCTTTGACAGGCTCTTCAAATTCGAGACCTATCATCAGTCCGCGTCCGCGCACTTCCTTGATTTGCGGGAATTTCTTCAGCTCTTCCATCAGGTATGCGCCTACTTGGGCGGCATTGTCTACAAGAGCTTCCTGCTCGATGACATCCAGTACGGCAAGCGCAGCGCTGCAAGCCAGATGATTTCCGCCGAAAGTGGTTCCGAGCTGACCGTAAACGGGAGTAAACATCGGACTGATAAGTACGCCCGCCATCGGGAATCCGTTGCCTATGCCTTTGGCCACGGTGATGATGTCGGCTTTGATACCGTTGTACTGATGGGCGAAGAACTTGCCGCTACGTCCGTAACCGCTTTGGATTTCGTCCAGAATCAGTACCGTATTGTGCTCTGTACAGGCCTTGCGCAAGGCTTGCATAAACTCATCGGTGGGCAACTGTATGCCGCCCACTCCCTGAATGCCTTCGATGATTACAGCGCATACATCGCCTTTCGCCAGTTCGGCTTTCATCGCCTCTGTATCATTCAGCGGGAGATAGGTAACGTGTCCGCAGTTGTTGATGGGAGCAATGATTTTGGGATTGTCGGTTGCCTCTACCGCCAATGAAGTACGTCCGTGGAAAGCTTTCGAGAAGGATACCACACGGGTCCGTCCGTTATGGAACGAAGCGAGCTTCAACGCGTTTTCGTTGGCTTCGGCTCCGCTGTTAATAAGGAAAAGGGAATAATCATCGTATCCGCAGACCTTTCCCAACCGTTCTGCCAGTTGCTGTTGCAGTTCGTTGATAACGGAGTTGGAATAGAATCCAAGCGTGGCTACTTGCTTGCCGAGCATCTCTACATAGTGCGGATGTGCATGTCCGATAGAGATTACTGCATGACCGCCATAGAGGTCGAGGTACTCCGTACCTTTATCGTCCCATACATGGCAGCCTTTTCCTTTGACAATATTGATGTCAAAAAGGGGATATACATCGAATAGTTTCATTCTTTCAGTAACTGATTACAAATTAAAGATACTTTAGAAAGCACTGGGTTTCAGTCTCAAACCGACAGTCTCTTCCAGATTGAACATCAGGTTCATGTTGTGTACGGCCTGTCCGCTGGCTCCTTTCAGCAGGTTGTCTATGCAGGAGATGATAAGGAGCTTGTCGCCATGCTTTTCCAAATGGATAAGGCATTTGTTGGTGTTGACAACCTGCTTCAAATCGATGTTCTTGCCGACGATATGCGTGAAGGAGTCTTTGGCATAATACTCTTCATACATGCGGACAATCTCTTCCAACGCCACTTTGGTCTTTATCACGATAGTGGTAAAGATGCCGCGGGGAAAATCACCACGATAGGGGATGAAATCGATGTCCGAATCGAAACTGTTCTGGAGCTGTTTGAGCGATTGCTTGATTTCGGGCACGTGCTGGTGCTCGAAAGCCTTGTACACACTCAGGTTGTTGTTGCGCCAGCTGAAGTGGCTCGTAGCTCCCGGCTTGACGCCCGCACCGGTGCTGCCGGTGATGGCATTCACCATAATATCGCCGTTCAGCATCAGATGCTTGGCAAGCGGAAGCAGGCCCAACTGGATGCAGGTGGCGAAGCAGCCGGGGTTGGCAACATGCTTTGCCGTGCAGGTGGCACGGCGGTTCAGCTCGGGAAGGCCGTAGATGAAGTCATGGTCGTCGCTCTTGATGCGATAGTCCATGGAGAGGTCGATTATCTTCAGGTCTTCCGGTACGTTGTGGCTTTCCATGAATTTTCTGGTGTCGCCATGCGCCGTGCAGAAGAAAAGCACATCGATTTCGTCCAACGGAAGCTCGTCGGTAAACGTTAAATCCGTCTCTCCGTACAACCCTTCGTGTACGTCGGTTATTTTGTTGCCGGCATTGCTCGAGCTGTTTACGAATACGATTTCCGCTTCGGGATGGTTCAGTAACAGGC
>OHOQ01000611.1_pt1 | contig 15929 bp, 8 predicted proteins | sample 1569881 | NCBI WGS metagenome assembly OHOQ01 (sample SAMEA3879596, study PRJEB24766) | human gut metagenome | biome: human-associated habitat; feature: feces | place: USA | collected 1985/1987 | reverse complement strand
TACTTTTGGGGATTAAAAAGCAGGCCGGACATATCACATGCCCGGCTGCCCTTTCTGACTGTTAATCCACTTGTTTATTTCCAGTTTTCATTCTGAACTAAAAGACCATCCATCTTTAAGATTTCATTATGAGGGATAGGCATTGTTGCCCATTTTGCGTTGTATGTACTATTGGAATATTTACCTAAATGCTTAGCTTCGTATTTCACGAAATCATTTAATACCTCGGATGCGATACCCCAGCGAGCTAAGTCATACCAGCGATGACCTTCCATCGCTAACTCGATACGACGTTCCCAACGCAGTGCCTCACGGGCATAAGGTTTCGTCCAATTACAATTCACATTATCTACATACAAAGCAATATCCACATTTTCGGCATAGTCTATCAAACCAGTACTCTTCTTGGCACGTTCACGAATTTCGTTTATTAAAGGCAGAGCCTCTTTCTCGCGATCGAGCTCAATCAAGGCTTCGGCACGCATCAGCACTACATCTGCGTAACGTATCACGATTTTATTTTTCGTATTGGCACGGAAAGGATCAATCAGCACAGAAGAAGGATCATTCAATGCCACATTCTCTTTCAAAGAAGAATACAAGCCGTATACAGCTTTATTACGAGTCCATGATTCATCAAAAATATTTTTCTTATCATATTTATAAGGAACACCGGGTAATGCTACTGTGTGATATAACCGCGGGTCTACTTTATCTGTATTTGCATTATAATCGGCTTTATTATAATCCGAGAATTCAGGCAATCCATTGACTGTTTTATATGCATTTACCAAATTTTGGCTCGGTTTCTGGAAATCACATGAACCTGAAAACTTCATTGGTACATTTAAAGCATCACTGAAATTGAGGCGTCCGTACAAAGTACCGTCATCTGTTGAGTGCTGAATGGCAAACAAAGATTCTTTTCCGTTCTCATAACTTCCCGGCAAGAAGTTGTAAGCAAAATCATCCTCCAAACCATAATCGGAACTCATTACTTCATTCGAAAAAGTAAGTACCTGTTTCAAATCTTCTGCATTGATTTCGGTTACATTATGTTTTTCGTCCTGACGGTATGCCTTATATAGATAAGTCTTGGCTAAATAAGCAGCTGCAGAATATTTGTTGGCACGTCCCACGTCAGTTCCCTGCGATTCGGGTAGGTTGTCATAAGCAGCTTTAAAATCATCGGCTATCTTTTGCCAAAGTTCATCGTTTGACAAAGCTATATTCGATATTGTTCCATAGTCTTCTATCGCAACCGTCTCATCTATATAAGGAATACTTTTGAAAAGCACTTTTAGCAAGAAGTAAAAATGACCACGGATAAAACGGCATTCGCCGATACGTATTTTTTTATTCGGGAAATCCTGTTCGCTCACATTGTTCAAACTGCGTAAAGCATTGTTTGCACGAGAGATGGCAATGTAGCAATTGTACCATAAGCCATCCGGTTCACCAAAGTTTGCTGTTATATTGGAAGATGTCTCATAAAAATGAAAATCCTGAATATCCGATTCGTCGCGTCCTCCTTTATAGGCATCGTCAGAGCGCACATTGCCATAAGGCCAAAGATTAAAAGGTATGTCATAGTGGTCATTTCCCAACATGGAATAAGCCGAAATAACTAGTTTGTCTAATTGTTCCACTCCCGAAACACTTTCTTCATCAAGTATTCCATTCGGATTCATATCCAGAAAATCCGAACATCCTGCAAACAAGAAACTACATGCAGCAAGTAGAGATAAATATTTCTTTTTCATAATCTGTATCAATTTAAAGTTCATTAGAATGAGATATTAGCTCCAACAGTAAAACTCATTGGAATAGGATAGCCGAAAGCAGGATTTTCAGGGTCGATTCCTGTAAAGCTCTTACTTTTTATCGTCAGCAGATTCTGTCCGCTGACATATAAACGGAACTTATCCATTTTCACTTTGAAAGCCCACCGTTTGGGTAATGTATATCCCAACTGCAAGGTTCTTAGTTTCAAGTATGAACCGTTTTCTATAAAATAAGTAGACAAACGGTTTTCCCAGTTGGTGTCTGTTGCTGAAATAGCAGGAATGTCACTGTCGGGATTGGATGGGCTCCATGCATCGAGCAATCTGCGTCCCTTGTTCGAACCAGTTTCGCGCACACTCCAGAAGTCGGTATGGTATTTCTGGATATTCTCTACATCGATATTAAATACTCCCTGCCAGAACATAGTCAGGTCAAAGTTACGGTATTCGAGGTTTATGTTCAAACCATAAATAAAGTCAGGATGCTGAACGGCAATCCAAGTACGGTCTTTATCTGTGATTTTGCCATCCCCATTCAAGTCACGGTAGCGGATGCGTCCCAATCCCTTACCGTCTTGTTCGGCTGCATTGTCCACATCTTCTTGTGTTTTGAAGATGCCGTCCGCCACATAACCATAAAGAGAATTCAACGGATGCCCCAAGATATTGTCTTTATCGCCGTCACCTCCATAAGAGTTCTGCACATCGGCAGGAAGTTTGGTTACTTTATTGCGGTAAGTTGAAATGTTTGCATTTATATCATAAGCCATTCCGAAACGCGTTTTATTACGGTAGCCGAGATTGAATTCCAATCCCCAGTTCTCCATGGATGCGCCATTTATCCAACGATTACCGCCTTCACCAATGGCTGCAAGATAGGGAGGCTTCACCAAAATGTCTTTGGTCTTTTTCATGTAATATTCGGCAGAGCCGTAAAGGCTTTGGTTGAACAAACCGAAATCAAGACCGATATTAGTCTGTGTTGTTGTTTCCCATTTCAGGTTGTCATTTCCACGCTGATTCATTTTAAATCCGGAAAGAAGCGTACCTGTTCCTTTGCCCGTTATGTTATAGGCAGTTCCGAGAACTGCTCCCCATGTAGGATCACCTATTCCGTAGTCTGTGGTATAGATGTTATAAGTAGCATAGTTGTCTATTTCCTGATTACCTGTCTGTCCCCAGCCGAAGCGAAGCTTCAAGTCGGATATTACATCTGTATTGTCTTTAATAAAGGCTTCTTCGCTTAAGCGCCATCCGAGTGAGAAGGCAGGGAAAGTACCGAAGCGGTTGTTCTTACCGAAACGGGAAGAACCGTCATAACGAACCGTGGCAGATACCAAATAACGTTCGGCAAATGAATAGTTTATCTTTCCAAAATAAGACATCAACGCATATCCGGTGGAACTGCCTGTGGATACTGACTTTCCGGTACCGAGGTCAGGCCACATCGTTTCGGGAGTTTCCACTTCGAAACCTTCACGATAAGCCGCAAAGTCTGTGTTTTGCTCTTTAAACAACTCCACACCTGCCAATACATCCATGCGGTGCTTCCCTATTTCGAACTGATAGGTAGCTGTGGCGTTCCAGTTCCATTTCAACCAATGTCCCTGATTCAGTTTTACCGAATTGACATCATTCTTCAACTTTCCAGACTCATACTTCTTGTTTAAATCTCGGCGAAAAAAGTTTCCATAGTCCAGACCGAAGTTGGTACGGAGTTCCAAACCTTTCAACGGTTTGACAGACACATACGCATTACCAAAAGTACGCCAATAAGAATAACGGTTATCTTTCACGGCATCCACCAAACGGACAGGATTCTGACGGTCATTCATCGAACCGATAGGTCCGCCCCACTTTCCGTTCTCGGTATAGACAGGAATAATAGGCAATGCTTGCAGGGCAGCGTCAAGTACTCCACCGGGAGCTTCTACTTCATGAGTGTTGTTGAAAGTGAAATTCTCACCGATAGTCACGATATCATTAAAGAGTTTATAACTTGTGTTCACACGTGCCGATAAGCGGTCGAATTCACTGTTCTTGATGATACCGTCATTCTTCAAATATCCCAAAGAAAAGAAATAATTACCTTTCTCCGTGCCGTTGCTCACCGACAAATCATAATTCTGCATAATACCCGTGCTTGCCACAGCATCAAACCAATCAGTGTCCGAGGTACGCATGGTGCGTTCGCTGTCAATGAATTCCGGCAGAATGATTTTATTCAGGCGGGCATTTCCTTTATCATCATATCCCCAATCGAAAGTATAGCCTATACTGTTGGTATTCGGATCTTTTCCCGAGTTTATGTTTGCCTGCCAAAGTGCCTGTCCGTATTCATTCGTGTTGAGCATATCCATCTTTGAGGAATACCATGAAGTGGTGAGTCCGGCATTGAGGTCGACACGGATTTTTCCTTCCTTGCCTTGTTTGGTGGTAATGATGATAACACCGTTTGCCGCACGCGAACCGTAGATACTTGCCGAAGAAGCATCTTTCAACACCTGAATACTTTCAATATCAGAAGAATTCAGTTCATGCATGCCGGCTTTTGTAGGCACACCATCGATAATATAAAGAGGATCGTTGTTGTTCAGTGTGCCGACACCGCGAATGCGGATAGTAGCTTTGCCTCCGGGGTTACCGTCGGCAGTCACCATCATTCCGGCAACCTTTCCCTGCAAAGCGCGCATCGGATTATTTTCGGGCACTTTTTTCAGTTCATCCACTTTCACTACCGAAACTGCACCGGTCAAGTCCGCCTTGCGCTGAGTGGTGTAACCTGTTACCACAACCTCGTCAATCAGTTGTGCATCTTCTTCGAGAGTAATTTTTAGATTGGGTTGCGCTTTTACTTTAACGGTTTTAAAACCAATATAAGAAACGGTAAGTTCCGTACCGCTCGTTACGTTGAGGCTGAAGTTTCCGTTAAAGTCAGTGATTGTTCCGTTTGTTGTACCTGTCTGTACAACCGAAGCACCGATAATAGGCTCTCCGTCGGTGGCATACTTTACCGTTCCTTTTATTTGGATGTTTTGCGCATAGGCAAAACCGCATAATCCTAAAAGGAACATCATAATGCTAAGTTTTCTCATACGTTATAAATTTATTGTTAACAATTATCTTGTGAATTCTCAAAACAGCTTTCCCGATCATGTTTTGATATTGCAAAGTAAATGGATTGCATTGAAACTGGCTATAAAAAATGATACGGATGCTGCAAAATTTGTTTCGTGGTATGGAGCTGACTATGCCCAGGAGATAGCCTGGTATCAATTTTAGCTGCATTTGTAACATTTGTGTTAGCCCTTTTCGCTTTTATTCCTTTTCTTTGCAATGTGCTTTCCCGAGCATTGAGTGAGTTCATAAAGTAAACATTAAATTTAATACCTGATTTTGAAAATGAAGCATTACTTTCATAGAATACTTTCTCCTTTTTGGGGAAAGATTATTGTAACTTTTCTTATTGTAATAATGAGTATCGGTATTTGTAGGGCACAGTATGCCGGGCTGAAAATCCATTATTTGGGTGCAAACCACAGTTTGGTACAGGTACAGGAACCGCAGAAATACCTTTTGTTGCCGGTGGAAGAGGCTGCTCCCGAGGCTACTGTCAATGTATTGGTGAATAATAAGGCCGATCAAAGTTTTCAGGTTCGGTTGGCTGTCAACCGTATCGACTATCTTGTTCCGTTTGCTTTGGAGCAGTATAAAGGTAAGACGGTAACTTTCGACATTCATACCGGCAACAGCCGTACCAATGTACGCGATGCCATGGCAGATGCCTGCTGGAAAGAACTGAAACTTTCCGATACGTTTGATGATGCCAACCGGGAAGCGTTCCGTCCGTTCTATCATCACACTCCTGTCTATGGTTGGATGAACGACCCCAACGGTATGTTTTATAAAGATGGAGAATATCATCTGTATTATCAGTATAATCCTTATGGCTCCATGTGGGGCAATATGAACTGGGGACATTCATCCAGCAAGGATTTGATAAGCTGGCAGCATCATCTGGTAGCCATACAACCCAACGGATTGGGCGCTGTGTTCAGCGGTAGCAGTGTGGTTGATAAGGATAATACGGCAGGTTTCGGAAAGGATGCCATCATTGCCATCTATACTTCAGCCGGTGCCAGTCAGATACAGAGCCTTGCATACAGTCTGGACAACGGAATGACTTTCCATGTTTATGAAAACAATCCTATCATTGCCGCCGATAAGGAGTGCCGCGACCCGAATATGTTCTGGCACGAAAAGAGTGGTAAATGGATTCTTATTTTGGCGGCTGCACTGGAAAAGGAAATGTGGATATATTCCTCTCCCGATTTGAAGAACTGGACAAAGGAGAGCAGTTTCGGACATGGATATGGTGCGCAGGAGGGTGTATGGGAATGTCCGGACCTCATGGAATTGCCCGTGCGCGGAACAGACCGTACCAAATGGGTGCTGATTTGCAATATCAATCCCGGCGGTCCTTTCGGAGGCAGTGCGGCACAGTATTTTGTAGGCGATTTTGACGGGAAAACCTTTACTTGCGATACCAAGCCCGAAGTAACCAAGTGGATGGATTACGGAAAAGACCATTATGCTGCCGTATCCTGGAGTAATACGCCCGAAAAGCGGCATACCGTGATTGCCTGGATGAGCAATTGGCAATATGCCAACAACGTGCCTACCAAACAGTTCCGTAGTGCCAACACATTGCCGCGCGACATCGAATTGTACGAAGGCAGTGACGGCGAACTTTATCTGGCCGCAACGCCTGCACCGGAAGTAAACGCATTGCGTACGGGCAAAGCATTGAAATACGGTGCTTTCTCCGCCGGAACAAAGAAGGTATCCCGGAAACTGCCGGTCGAAAACAGCGGTATCTGTGAGATTAATCTCGAACTGGCTCCCCGCTCGGCCGATAAAGTATACATTACGTTGTCCAATGATAAGGATGAACAGACTGTAATGATTTACGACTTGACGAACTCCACATTCAGCATGGACCGTACTGCAAGCGGACTTACGGATTTCAATAAGGACTTTCCTGCCATAACAGTAGCTCCGTGTCCGGCAGAAGCCAAGCAACGCCTGCGTCTGTTTATAGACCGTTGCAGCATCGAAGCTTTCGAGGGTGACGGACGTTTTGCCATGACAAACCTTGTATTTCCGCAGCATCCTTACACTACTATTTCCATTGCTGTAGATAAAGGACGTTGCAAAGTCAACGACCTGACAGTAAATCTTTTAAAAGTTAACAACTAAATTTCGATATCTTATGAACAATAATAGTAATTCGCTTGCAAAGCTGCTTCCCATGATGCTTTGCTTCTTTGCCATGGGGTTTGTAGACCTTGTTGGCATCGCTTCCAACTATGTGAAAGCTGATTTGGACCTGACCGATTCCCAGGCAAATATATTCCCCTCTCTTGTATTCTTCTGGTTCCTTATCTTCTCCGTGCCCACGGGTATGCTGATGAACCGCATCGGACGCAAGAAAACGGTACTTCTCAGTTTGGCCGTGACTTTTGCATCCCTGTTGCTGCCGGTTTTTGGAGACGGATATGCGCTGATGCTGATTTCGTTTTCGCTATTGGGTATCGGCAATGCGCTGATGCAGACATCGCTCAATCCGTTGCTCTCCAATGTCGTCAGTGGCGAGCGGTTGGCAAGCTCGCTGACTTTCGGACAGTTTGTAAAGGCTATCGCTTCTTTCCTTGCTCCTTATATAGCTATGTGGGGGGCTACACAGGCTATACCTTCGTTGGGGATGGGCTGGCGAGTGCTGTTTCCCATTTATATGGTGATAGCGGTTGTCGCTATCCTGTGGCTGGGCACTACATCTATTCATGAGGAAAAGGAAGAAGGGCGTCCTTCTACTTTCGGCGAATGTCTTGCTTTGTTGGGAAAGCCGTTCATACTGCTTTGTTTCTTGGGCATTATGTGCCATGTGGGTATCGATGTAGGTACAAATACCACTGCACCCAAGATATTGATGGAACGTCTGGGCATGTCGCTTGCCGATGCCGGATTCGCAACAAGTCTTTATTTTATTTTCCGTACGGCAGGTTGCTTCCTCGGAGCTTTTATTTTGCAGAAACTGTCTGCTCGAACTTTCTTCGGAATCAGTGTGTTATGTATGTTGGTGGCAATGGTAGGGCTGTTCGTTTTTCATGAGATGATAATGATATATGTGTGTATCGCTCTGATTGGTTTCGGCAATTCGAATATCTTCCCGATTATTTTCTCGCAGGCGTTGCTGGCAATGCCGCAGAAGAAGAACGAGGTTAGCGGACTGATGATTATGGGTTTGTTTGGCGGTACGATATTCCCGCTTGCTATGGGTGTGGCAAGTGATGCTATCGGTCAAAGCGGTGCGGTAGCTGTAATGACGGTGGGGGTACTGTATTTGTTTTTCTATATGATGAAAATCAAACACTGACCTTTTTCCGTTCTTTGTAGTAACGATGATAATATGTAAAACTATAAAATTAATTACCATGAATCAGATTGTAGTAGGAATGGGTGAGGCGCTTTGGGATTGCCTGCCCGAAGGAAAGAAAATCGGCGGTGCTCCGGCAAACTTTGCCTATCATGTATCACAATTCGGTTTTGACAGTCGTGTAGTCAGTGCAGTAGGTATTGATGCCGACGGTGATGAAATACTGGATGTTTTTGCGCAGAAAGGCTTGCGTACACAGATTGAGCGTGTACCTTATCCTACAGGTACGGTGCAGGTAACGCTCGATGCGGTGGGGGTGCCTTGTTATGAAATAAAGGAAGGGGTTGCATGGGACAATATACCTTTTACGGACGAGTTGAAACGTTTGGCCCTGAACACGCGCGCCGTATGTTTCGGCTCTTTGGCGCAGCGCAATGAGGCCAGCCGCATTACGATAAACCGTTTTCTCGATACCATGCCCGATGGTGCGGAACAGTTGAAGATATTCGATATCAACCTGCGTCAGGGATTTTATACCAAAGAGATTCTTTGTGACTCCATGCGCCGTTGCAACGTGTTAAAAATAAATGATGAAGAACTGGTGACAATCAGCCGTATATTCGGCTATCCGGGTATAGACTTGCAGGATAAGTGCTGGATTCTTCTTGCCAAATACAATTTGAAAATGCTTATTCTTACTTGCGGCACGAACGGCAGCTATGTGTTTACTCCGGGAGTTGTATCTTTCCAGGAAACTCCGAGAGTGCCCGTTGCCGATACGGTAGGCGCAGGCGATTCGTTTACCGCCGCCTTTACTTCGGCTATTCTTAGTGGCAAACCGGTGCAGGAGGCTCATAAGCTGGCAGTGGAAGTTTCCGCTTATGTATGTACGCAGAGCGGGGCGATGCCGGAATTACCGCAAATATTGAAAGACAGAATATAATTTTTCTTATCTTTGCTCATCTGCAATCACTTAAACCAGCGAAAGAAGATGAGACGATATATTTACCTGTTACTGTTTGTTCTGTCGGTATGCGGAGGCATGGTGACTTCCTGTTCCCGGCATGAAGTACGTTTCCGTATCGGAGTGTCGCAATGCAGCGATGACGAGTGGCGTCACCAGATGAATAACGAGATGTTGCGTGAAGCTCTTTTCTACGATGGCGTAGAAGTGGAGATACGTACAGTGAAAGATGATAATGCCAGGCAGGCGGAGGATATCCGGCACTTTATAGAGGCGGGAGTGGATTTATTGATAGTCGCTCCCAATGAAGCCGAACCCATAACCCCGGTTGTAGAAGAAGCCTACGACCGGGGTATTCCCGTTATTGTGGTAGACCGCAGAATCCTTTCCGAAAAATACACCGCTTATGTCGGTGCGGACAATTACGAAATAGGCAAGGCGATAGGCAGGTATGTGTCCAATATGCTTCATGGGAAAGGTACGGTGGTGGAAATTGCGGGATTGGCGGGTTCTACTCCTGCCATAGACCGCCATGAAGGATTTATGAGCGTCATATCCGCTTGTCCGGACATCCGTCTGCTGGCAAAGGAAGACGGGGCTTGGCTGCGTTCGCGGGCGGAAGAGAGAATGGATACTTTGCTCGCCCGCTTTCCGGAAATAGATGTGGTCTATGCTCAAAACGACCGTATGGCTGCCGGTGCCTATGCAGCCGCCATGCGCCGGAAAAGGGAAAAGGGCATGCGCTTTGTCGGCACAGACGCCATTCCCGGCGAAGGCTATGGGGTGGAGCAAGTGCTTTCGGGCGAATTGGATGCGACATTTATCTATCCCACAGGCGGAGACCGTGTGATGCAGATTGCGATGGATATTCTGAATAAGCGTGACTTTCCTCGCGAAACGATTCTGAGCACTTCGGTGGTGGACCGTGATAATGCGCCCATCATGAAGATGCAGACTGCTCATATCAGTTCACTCGATGAGAAGATTGAAACCCTGAACGGAAAAATCAGCCGATACCTGGCACGCTATGCCACGCAGCAGGTTGTTCTGTACGGCAGTCTGCTGGTACTTCTGCTGGTTGTGGGATTGTTGGTTGCCGTTTATCTTTCCTTGCGTACAAAGAACCGGCTGAACCGTGAACTTTCCCGCCGGAAAGAGCAATTGGAGCAACAACGCGACCAACTGGAGCAGCAGAAAAACCAGTTGGAACAACTGTCGCGCGAGCTGGAGGCTGCCACGCATGCCAAGCTGGTGTTCTTTACCAACGTTTCCCATGACTTCCGTACGCCGTTGACCCTGATTGCCGACCCTGTAGAGCAACTTCTTGCCGACCGTTCTATCAGCGGACAGTCACATCAACTGCTGGAGCTGATGAAAAAGAATGTACATATACTTCTGCGCCTCGTCAATCAGATTCTCGATTTCCGCAAAGTCGAGAACGGACGCATGGAACTGCATCTTGAACCGTTCGACTTGCTGGAGAGCTTCAAAGGGTGGAATGATTCGTTTCGTATGGCTCTGCTTAAGAAGCATATCGCTTTCAGCTTTGAACCGGCTTCCGGAGTAGATTATCGCATGCTGGCGGATGCCGGGAAAATGGAACGTATCTACTTCAATCTTCTTTCCAATGCGGTGAAGTACACGCAGGAGAATGGAAAGATTGTGGTACGCCTCGAAGCGGAAGACAGTCATTTCCGTTTGTCGGTATTCAATTCGGGCAGCTATATTTCTACCACTGATGTAGAGGTCATTTTTGAACGCTTCTATCAGGTAGACGGACATCAGGCCGGTACAGGTATCGGTCTTGCCCTGGTGCGTGCTTTTGTGGAAATGCATGGCGGCAATATCATGGCGCACAGCAATGAGAAAGGAACTACTTTCACCGTTACTCTTCCGAAGCGGGATATATCGCAGTATCATCCTGCCGTACCGGCATTGGCTGCCGATGAGAAAGAGATTTCGTCTACGTTGGTGGATGCGGAAATCCAGTCAGGGGATGAGGTTCTGGAAGAAGATTGTCCGATTGTGCTTGTCATTGATGATAATGCCGATATTCGCCATTATGTGAAGTCTTTGCTTGTTAAGGAATTCCGTGTGCTGGATGCGGCGGATGGGGCAACAGGCATTCGTCTTGCCATGAAATACGTGCCTGATGTGATTGTTTCCGATGTCATGATGCCTGGCATGGACGGGATAGAGTGCTGCCGTCGTCTGAAAGGGGAATTGCAGACTTGCCATATTCCGGTTATCCTGCTTACTGCCTGCTCGCTCGACGAACAGCGTATTCAAGGCTATGACGGTGGAGCGGATTCTTACATATCCAAGCCTTTCAATTCGCAACTGCTGCTTTCGCGCATCAGAAATCTTATAGCCAACCACAAACAGCTGAAACAGTTTTTCGGTGATAACCAGTCGATAGAGAAAGAATCTGTCAGCGAACTTGACAAGGACTTCGTTACCCGCTTCAAGACTCTGGTGGGGGAGAAGATGAAAGATCCGGAACTGAATGTTGAGGATTTGGGCCGTGATATGGGGATGAGCCGTGTACAGCTTTACCGTAAACTGAAGTCGCTCACAAACTATTCCCCCAATGAACTGCTGCGCCGGATGCGCCTGAAGAAAGCCGCTTCCTTGCTTGCCGCCTCCGATATGAATGTGGCCGAGATTGCCTATGAGGTAGGTTTCTCGTCACCGTCTTATTTCACGAAATGCTATAAGGAGCAGTTCGGTGAGAGCCCCACGGATTTTCTGAAACGGAAAGGATAAAACATCCTTAGCTTATCCGGATAATAAACCAATCACAATATATTCATTCTTTCCTTTATAAACGAATAGAGACTGCATCCGGCTTGCGGAGCAGTCTCTATTTTAGTATTATTTCAATTCTTGAAATTATTCGGCAACTTCAGCGCCCCAGTTTTCTTTGGACAGACGCTTGTAGCTGTTGTAACGCCATTTAGCGTTTTCTTCGGCAGCCTTGAACAGCTCTTCGGCTTCCTGCGGATATTGTTTCATTACGGATGCGTAACGAACCTCACCCTTCAAGAAGTCCTGGAAGCCCGACCAATCCGGTTCTTTGCTATCCAGCGTGAACGGATTCTTGCCTTCAGCTTCCAAAGCCGGGTTGTAACGCCACAAGTGCCAGTAACCGCACTTAACGGCTTTCTCTTCTTCTGCCTGGCTCTTACCCATACCAGCCTTCAAACCGTGGTTGATACACGGAGCGTAAGCGATGATGAGTGACGGACCGGGATATGCCTCTGCTTCGCGGATAGCCTTCAAAGTCTGAGCCTGGTCGGCACCCATAGCGATTTGAGCAACATATACATAACCGTAAGTAGTAGCCATCAGACCGAGGTCTTTCTTGCGTACGCGCTTACCGGCGGCAGCAAACTTGGCGATAGCGCCTACCGGAGTAGCCTTGGAAGACTGACCGCCTGTGTTGGAGTAAACCTCAGTATCCAGAACGAGGATGTTAACGTCCTTGCCGCTGGCGATTACGTGGTCGAGACCGCCATAGCCGATGTCGTAAGAAGCACCGTCACCACCGATGATCCACTGGCTGCGTTTAACCAGGTATTGAGACAGACCGGCGATGGTCTTGCAGCAATCGCATTTGTCCTTGGCAGCTTCTACCATAGGAATGATCTTTTCAGCCAGTTCCTTAGTCTTGTCTGCATCGTACATGTTTTCAATCCATGCTTTCAATACTTCCTTAGCTTCAGCCGGAGCATTGTCGGCTGCCAGGATTTCGTTGAATAACTTCACGATACGTGCACGCATCTTTTCGTTAGCCAGTTCCATCCCCAAACCAAATTCGCAGAAGTCTTCGAACAGTGAGTTAGCCCAAGCCGGACCGTGTCCTTTTGCGTTTGTTGTATATGGAGTTGAAGGTACTGAACCTGAGTAGATAGAAGAACATCCGGTAGCGTTGGCAACCATTTCGCGATCACCGTACAACTGAGAAATCAGTTTCACATACGGAGTTTCACCGCAACCTGAGCAAGCTCCCGAGAATTCGAACAATGGAGTAGCGAACTGAGAGTTCTTCACGTTAGCCTTGATGTCTACCAAGTGTTGTTTGCTCTTCACGTTGTCTGCACAGTAAGTCCAGTTATCAGCCTGAGCCAACTGGCTTTCAAGGTGTTTCATGGTCAATGCCTTGCCACCCTTCTTCGGATTACCCGGACAGATGTCGGCACAGTTACCGCAACCCAGACAGTCGAGAACGTCAACCTGGATACGGAATGTCATGCCGTCGAATGCTTTGCCTACAGCTTTCAGTTGTTCGAAGCTTGCACCTTTCTGCTCTTCTGCGTCGAGTACAAACGGACGGATAGAAGCGTGAGGACAAACGTAAGCACACTTGTTACACTGGATACAGTTTTCAGGATTCCATTCGGGAACGAAAGCTGCCACACCGCGTTTTTCGTACTTAGCCGTACCTTGTTCCCAAGTACCGTCTTCGATACCCTTGAATGCAGATACTTTCAGCAAGTCACCGTCCTGTGCATTGATAGGACGAACCACTTCGTTGATGAATGCGGGGTCGTTGTTTTCTGCTTTGGCATCATCAGGCAGGTTAGCCCATGCCGGGTCAATAGCCAGAGTCTTGTATTCGCCGCCACGGTCTACGGCTGCGTAGTTCTTGTTTACTACGTCTTCACCCTTCTTGCCGTAAGACTTGACGATGAATTTCTTCATCTGCTCAACAGCCTGCTCTACAGGAATTACACCTGTGATACGGAAGAATGCAGACTGGAGAATGGTGTTGGTACGGTTGCCCAAACCGATTTCCTGTGCAATCTGAGTTGCGTTGATATAATATACAGAGATGTTGTTCTGTGCAAAGTATTTCTTCACTTTGTTAGGCAGGTTCTTTGCCAGTTCTTCGCCTTCCCAGATGGTGTTCAGCAAGAACGAACCGTTCTTACGTAAACCACGGGTTACGTCATACATATGCAGGTAAGCCTGCACGTGGCAAGCCACAAAGTTCGGAGTGTTTACCAGATAAGTAGAACGGATAGGGTCGTCACCGAAGCGCAGGTGAGAGCAAGTGAAACCTCCTGACTTCTTAGAGTCATAAGAGAAGTAGGCCTGACAGTGTTTATCAGTGTTGTCACCGATAATCTTCACTGAGTTTTTGTTGGCACCTACCGTACCGTCAGCACCCAAACCGTAGAATTTAGCTTCGAACATGCTGTCGCCGCCCAAAGCGATTTCTGCTTCCTGAGGAAGAGATGTGAAAGTTACGTCGTCTACGATACCGATAGTAAAGTGGTTTTTCGGCATCGGCATAGCCAGATTCTTGAATACGGCGATGATCTGGGCAGGAGTAGTGTCTTTAGAACCCAGACCGTAACGACCACCTACGATAACCGGAGCATTTTCTGTGCCATAGAAGCAGTCTTTAACATCCAGATACAGAGGTTCGCCGTTAGCACCCGGTTCTTTTGTACGATCGAGTACTGCGATTGTTTTGGCAGTCTTAGGTACGGCAGCCATGAAATGTTTGGCAGAGAACGGACGGTACAGGTGAACTGCAACCAAACCTACTTTCTCGCCCTGGCTGGTCAGGTAGTCGATAGCTTCGCGGGCAGCTTCGGTTACAGAACCCATGGCGATGATTACGCGTTCTGCATCTTCGGCTCCGTAGTAGTCGAACAAACCGTATTTGCGTCCTGTGATCTTGGAAATCTCGTTCATGTATTCCTCAACGATGGCAGGAACAGCGTCATAGTAGTTGTTGCATGATTCGCGGTGCTGGAAGAAGTGGTCAGGGTTTTCGGCCATACCACGGGCAACCGGATTCATCGGGTTCAGCGCACGGGCACGGAATTCAGCAAGAGCTTCCTGGTCAACCAGCGGAGCGAGGTCCTCGTTTTCCAGCATTTCGATCTTCTGGATTTCGTGTGAAGTACGGAAACCGTCGAAGAAGTTCATGAAAGGAACGCGGGCTTTGATTGTGGCAAGGTGTGCAACACCGGCCAAGTCCATCACTTCCTGTACAGAGCCTTCAGCCAACATGGCGAAACCTGTCTGGCGTGCAGACATTACGTCCTGATGGTCACCGAAGATACACAGTGCGTGAGAAGCCAGTGTACGGGCCGATACGTGGAATACGCAAGGCAGGAACTCACCGGCAATCTTATACATGTTCGGGATCATCAAAAGAAGACCCTGAGAAGCAGTGTAAGTAGTAGTCAGTGCACCGGCCTGAAGAGAACCGTGAACAGCACCGGCAGCACCACCTTCAGATTGCATTTCCTGTACCAATACTGTTTCGCCGAAGATGTTCTTACGTCCTGCGGCAGCCCATTCGTCTACGTACTCAGCCATAGTCGAAGAAGGAGTGATGGGGTAGATAGCTGCTACTTCAGAGAACATATACGAGATATGCGCTGCAGCTTGGTTACCATCACAAGTGATGAATTTCTTCTGTTTAGTCATAACTAAATTAAATATTTAAGTAAATAAATCTTTTTAGTATAAGAATCCGAACATCCAAAGAGGTATTTGGTTGCCGCGGCCTATCTCGGCCTTTTGCAACGCATACGTCACGTCCGGATTGTTCTTGATCTTTGCGCCTTCCTGGCAAATTTTGAACGGCATTACTTCGTCTACCATAAAAGAGACGTTTTTATCTCCTTTATGTACCTTATGGTCTTTCCATAAAGAATTTGCAAAGAATGTGTCGAGCACATCCTGCTCTTCCACTTTCACCGGATAGATGGAATACATCAGG
>OHOQ01000607.1_pt1 | contig 15974 bp, 19 predicted proteins | sample 1569881 | NCBI WGS metagenome assembly OHOQ01 (sample SAMEA3879596, study PRJEB24766) | human gut metagenome | biome: human-associated habitat; feature: feces | place: USA | collected 1985/1987 | reverse complement strand
AAATGTTAGGTATTGGATGTTTTTTAAAACATTTTGTCTATTCTTTTTCAATGTCTCCCACATAAATTGTTTTATGCTTCTTATATTCTTTCAGTTCATTTTGTACACAGATCAATCGTTTTCGGGCATCCTTTCTGTTGTCGTTACGATATTGGGTCGGCGTTATTCCCATTTTCTGCTTAAATACTTTACCGAAAGCAAGGGAATTACGATAGCCACAGGAAACTGCAATCTCCTCCACAGACAGATCTGTAAGTGCGAGCTGCTCCTTTCCTCTGGAAATTCGAAATTCCGTCAAAAAATCTTTTGGAGAGATTCCGAGACTGTTCATAAATATTGTATATAAATAGCTTCGATTTAGTGCCAAATAATTTGCTATATCTTCCACTGTGATTTTCTGTGAATAGTAATTCTTTATATAGGAAATTGCCTCCTGCATATGTATGCTTTCTTTTGTATCATTCGAATATTGCTGAATTTCAATCCCGCGAGCCAGTACTGAGAAAAACTGATAGAGCTTCCCCTGGAGATAGTAAAGATTTTCTGCAGTTGAACATGTATGATGAAGCATTTCAAATACAATTTCTTTCAGTTCTTCTCCATATTCACACTCGCATGTAAGCTGACGACTGTTCAGTCCAAGATCTCTGACAAATCTCTGTGCTTCCGTACCACCAAATCCTACCCAAAGGTAAGACCATGGGTCCGTTTTATCTGCCTGATAAAAGGTAAGGCTTTCCGGCTCGATCAGAAAGGCTTGCCCTTCTTTCAGCTGATACTTCGTTTCGCCGACCTGATAGATACCTTTGCCCTTCATTACATAATGCAAAATATAATTGGGTCTTGCGGCTGGCCCGTAGCTATGTAATGGCTTGCATTCTGCAAATCCGCAGAAACACAAATGAAAATCTTTAAACTTTGGTTTCAACAGTTGTAATACGTAAGAATCTTCCATAATCTGTATCCTCTCTTAATCCCTAAGATCACAAGCACTTTCCAGTCATGCTTACTTTTGCTGTTGCTCACTCAGCAATAGTTAGTTTAACCGTTTTCCTTATTCTATCACAGTATCGTGTTATTCTTCCATCAGTTTTCAAACCAAGTATTAAAATGTAAAAAAGATTATTCCTTTATAAGTTTCCCCGTAAGAATATTCTATTCATTATGTTTATTGATCGTCCGATGGCAGAAAGTATCGCATCTCCAAGAAGAGTTTCGACGACTGGCTCGATAACTTGGAACAGTAAAAAACAGAGTGTTGATCAGGTTGATTTTGCCACGGATATCTATAGATTAATGAAGAAAATCATGATAAGATAGAAGCATATGAAACGGATAGAACAGATTAGAGGGAGACTACAGCATTTCTGTAGGAAGAAAGTATAGACTGGTATAGAAACAGCAGCATCGCTGATCGTGATGGAAGCAAGCCGGTTGTTGAGTGAATAATAAGAAGAATGGAATAGAGAGAAAAACAGAAAGGAACTGAATTCATATGTTTACGCATGAGATGATAAAATCTTTTAATCAGTTGGAGATGGATGTGTATAATTACATCATCAGCAATGAAGAGAAAGTAGTATATATGAAAGTACGTGAACTGGCAGAGGAGGTTCATGTTTCAACAACGACGATCCTTCGCTTTTGTAAAAAGGTAGGATGCGAGGGATATTCTGAATTCCGTTTGAAATTAAAACAAGAAGTCAGCAGCAAGGAACAGAAGAAAATCAATATGGATCTTACTGCAGTTAAAGATTTCTTTGAACGGGTACAGACACAGGCATTTGCTGAGAATATCCAGGAAGCTGTGAAGTTACTTACAAAGGCATCGTCAATTATATTTGTGGGTGTGGGGAATTCTTCTGTTATAGGAAAGTATGGAGCAAGATACTTTAATAATGTGGGATGGTTTTCTTTTGCAATAGATGATCCATTTACTCCGGTATTTCGCGGAAAAGGCGAGAGGACAGCTACAATCGCATTGTCTGTATCAGGAGAGACAGAGCAGACATTGATGTTGGCAGAAAAGTTGAAAAGAAGAGGGAGCAGCCTGATATCTATTACAAATAAGGCAAACTGTTCTTTGGCGAAGATGAGTGACTGCAATATAAATTATTATGTTTCAGAGTATAAATATAAAGAAGACGAAAATTATGATCTGACATCCCAGATGGCAGTCGTTTTTATTTTGGAATTAATCGGAAGAGAATTGAAGGGCGTCCATAACGATACAGATGATCTGTTTCAAAATGATATGGAAGACTTATTTCATTAAGGTTGTAGAATGTAATGGTACGAATAGTAACCAGATAAGTAACAAAAAAAACAGAATACACGAAAAAGTATCATAATATACAAAAAAGGAAAAGGAAAACAGTGCATTTTACACAACAAAGTAGAATGCCCTGTTTTTTTTATGTAACAAATTCCGTCTATATGGAACAGAAACCAGAAACAGGAAAAAGTACTGACAAAACGAAAAATGCTTGTTATACTAGCACCATCAAAGCAAATGAGAAAGAAATAAGGGAGGAAACAATCATGGTAATTCGATTATTTTGTGCAGCAGGAATGTCAACCAGTCTTCTCGTAAAGAAGATGGAAGAGGCAGCAAAGGAAAAAGGAAAAGATGCTGACATCGCAGCATATCCATTTACAGAGATGGAACGCGTGATTGAAGGTGTGGATGTAGCACTGCTCGGACCACAGGTAGGATATCAGCTTGGCAGAGCAAAAGAAATCTGTGAGCCAAAAGGGGTTCCGGTAGATGTGATCCCAATGCAGGACTATGGAATGTGCAATGGAATGAATGTTTTGAAATTTGCATATAAGCTTGCGAAAAATAAATAAGAGAAAACAAAGATACACAATTTAAAGCAAAAAAACAGAGCAAAGGGTAGTAGCAAATGAAAGAGAAATTTAACGAAAAAGTAATCCCTATAATCCTTAAGTTTATTAACACAAAGGGAATACAGTCAATTAAAAATGGTATGGTGACTTCCATGTCTCCTCTGATCATCGGATCAATCTTCCTGATCTTGTCAAACTTTCCTGTAAAGGCAGTTGTCGATGTATTAGAGTCTACAGGAATCAAAGCAGTATTAGATCAGGCATGTGGTGCAACATTCTCCATCAGTGCGATGATCGCAGTTATCGGTATCAGCTATAGCTATGCAAAACTGGAAAATCAGGAACCACTCAACTGTGCAATTATTTCATTAGCATCATTCTTGATCCTGATGCCTTCATCCATAACAACAGAAAGTGGAGAAGTTGTTACTGGAATCATTAATAAGACATGGACAGCAGGACAGGGAATGATCGGAGCAATCATTGTTGGATTGATCGTACCACTTGTTTACTGCTGGTTCTTGAAGAAAAATATACGTATTAAGATGCCGGCCGGAGTTCCGGAAGGTGTAACAAATGCATTCTCAGCATTAATCCCGGCATTCGTAATCCTGACAGGGACTGCAGTAATTCACGGTATCTGTTCTATTGGATTCAACACAACAGGTATGGAAATTATTTACAAAGTTGTTCAGACACCACTTCAGAAAATGACAGACTCCCTTGGTGGAGCAGTTCTGATGTGCTTTACAGGACCATTCCTGTGGTTCTTCGGAGTTCATGGTTCAACAGTAGTTGGTGGAATCATGACAGGACTATTACAGGCAAACAGCCTTGCAAATCAGGCTATTATTGACAGTGGTGTAGAACTTACAATAGCAAACGGAGGCCATATTGTAACACAGCAGTTTTATGATCAGTTTATCAATATAACAGGTGCAGGTATCACAATCGGACTTGTAATGTATATGTTCTTCTTTGCAAAATCAAAACAGTTGAAAGCACTTGGTAAATTGGGAATTATTCCGGCATTATTTGGAATCAATGAGCCAATCCTGTTTGGTGCTCCAGTCGTTATGAATCCAATGCTTGCAATTCCGTTTATTGGAATGCCTGTGATCGCATGTTTAATCCAGTATTTTGCACTGTATACAGGAATCTGCCCATTATATGGAGCAACACAGATCCCATGGACTTGTCCACCGATTATCTCAGGATTCCTTTTAGCAGGATGGAAAAGTGCTTTACTTCAGTTAGTGATCCTTTGTGTTTCATTCTTTGTTTATCTGCCATTCATTAAGAAGATTGACAAGATGAATCTGGTTCAGGAGAAGAATCAGCCGGTAGAAGATGAGGATGAAGACTGGTAAAATCAGAATAAAAATAATAGCAGGATAGGAGAAAAAAATGGACGAAAAATTTGAAACGGCATGTTTTCAGATCATCACATATGTAGGTACAGCAAGAACGCATTTTATCAATGCGATCCAGTGTGCGAAAGAAGGAAAATATGATGAGGCAGCAGAACTGATTAAACAAGGTGATGAAGCCTTTTCACTTGGACATAACGCTCATGCAGATCTTTTGACAATGGATGCAAATGGTGAAATTTCCAATGGATATATGCTTCTGATGCATGCAGAAGATCAGCTTATGAGTGCAGAAGGATTCCGCATTCTTGCAGATGAATTCATTGCACTGTATAAGAGAATTGATGAGAAATAATCATCAAGATGTAATTGAATATAGAAACAGAAAAGTTGGGGGCAAAAGCCCCCAACGCTATTATACAAAGCAATTAAGACAACAGGAAGGAAATAACAATGGGATTTCGAAAAGATTTTCTCTGGGGCGGCGCAGTTGCTGCTCATCAGCTGGAGGGTGCCTATGATCGAGATGGAAAAGGCTTGAGCATTATGGACGTTGTAACCAGCGGAGATGTAAATACAAGAAGAAGAATAACAGGTGAAATACTAAAAGGCGAGAATTATCCGAATCATGAAGCAATCGATTTTTATGATTACTATAAAGAAGATATCCGCTTATTTGCGGAAATGGGATTCAAGTGTTTCCGTACAAGTATTGCATGGACACGTATCTTCCCAAATGGTGATGAAGAACAGCCGAATGAAGCCGGATTAAAATTCTATGATGACATGTTTGATGAATGTCTGAAATATGGAATCGAACCAGTGATCACACTGAGTCACTTTGAGATGCCTCTGCATCTTGTACAAGAGTACGGTGGATGGAGAAACAGAAAACTGATTGATTTCTTCGTGAAATTTGCAGTAACATGCTTTGAGCGATACAAAGACAAAGTAAAATATTGGATGACATTTAATGAGATTAATAATCAGGCAGATATCGGTGACGGATTCATGCTTTACGCTAATTCCGGGGTTGTGGTTAAACCAGAAGAAAATGTAGAAGAATTGATGTATCAGGCATCTCACTACGAACTGGTTGCCAGTGCTGAAGCGATAAAAGCAGGGCATAAGATCAATCCGGAATTTCAGATTGGCTGTATGATTGCAATGTGCCCAATCTATCCGGCTACCTGCCGTCCGGAAGATATACTGCAGGCCGAAAAAGCCATGCAGAAAAGATATTATTATGCAGATGTGCATGTAAAAGGAGAATATCCTGTAAATATTTTGAAATACTGGGAAAGAAAAAAGCTCAAGATCGACGTAACAGAAGAAGATTTTGCAGTGTTGAAACAAGGCTGTGTCGATTATATTGGTTTCAGTTATTATATGTCTTTCTGTACAAAAGCAGAACTAGACAATCCGGAATATGACTACCGCGGAGAAAAGGATCGCATAAAGAATCAGTATGTAAAGACAAGTGAATGGGGATGGCAGATTGATCCGATCGGATTGCGCTATTCATTGAATTGGTTTACAGATCGCTACAAAGTACCACTGTTTATTGTAGAAAATGGATTTGGAGCATATGATACGTTAGAAGCGGATGGAAGCATTCACGATTCATACCGTGTGGAATATCTGCAGCACCACATTTCAGAAATGAAAAAGGCAGTAGAGGAAGATGGTGTAGATTTGATGGGTTATACACCATGGGGATGTATCGACCTTGTCAGTGCAGGAAGCGGTGAGATGGATAAGCGATATGGATTCATTTATGTGGATAAACATAATGATGGAACAGGAGACTTGTCCAGACGAAAGAAAGATTCTTTTGAGTGGTATAAAGAAGTTATTTCAACCAACGGTGAAAATATTAATTAGTTGACAGGATGACTGTTAAAAAGAAGAGTGTCTATATCAAGGAACGATAAAAGGTTCTGATATAGACACTTTGGGCTGGCAAAATCCTCAAGCAGCAAAGAAAACTGCGAAACAGAGCGTATGAAAATAGATCATACGCTCTGTTTTTTTTGCAATATTTTATTATCTTGCGAATTTATCATTGTAACGAATATGCATATCTTTCCAATCCATGAACAATACGTAAAATACCTTTCCGTATTGCGGGCTCTCTACAATTCTTCCATGATCAAGCACAGAAAAATAAGTTCCGTCAGCTCTGTATATGATAAATGCACCTGGAAGATGTTTCGAGATATCATTGATAAACTTGAAATTATCGATATCAAGGAGTGCAGCCACAAAATGTGCATTTGGATTTTTTGAATCATTTTTTCTGAAAATTCATCAAATCCATAGCGGTTATAAATTTTAGTTTTCGGCATTATTGCTTCCACCGGTGATTAGCCTGTATTATATTTGTATTCGTGCATTACATAAAAAGACAGTAAAAAAGCCATAAACACCGTCCCCCAGTGCTGCGATATTATGTTAAAATGAAGTAAATAAGGAAACTGCATCAACATCATAAGTAATGCGGTCAAGTATACAGATACAGGAGGTACAATATCCTGTAAGATTGCACAGAGACCTTGTGAGAAAGAAGACTGGTGTGATATGATCATCAGTATCACCGATAATGGAATTGGTATGGCAGAAGAGTTCCAAAAGCATATCTTTGAAGCGTTCGAAAGAGAGCGGACTTCTACGATTACCCAGATTGAGGGCAGCGGCATCGGCATGGGAATCGTGAAAAAGCTTGTGGATCTGATGGGTGGTACGCTAGAGGTGGAAAGTAAGCTCGGTGAGGGATCCACTTTTACAGTGACGATCCCTTGCAAAAAAGCATCAAAAAAAGAAGAAGGGTGTATTGTCGAAGTTGCAACTGACGAAGTTGCATGTATTAGCATGATTGAAAAGGCAGATGCGGACTATTATAAGATGATCCTTATGGATATTCAGATGCCGGTTATGAATGGGTTCGATACGACATTAACCATCCGGAAGATGAAGGATGATAAAAAAGCGATGATCACGTTGCCAAGCCTGTTGATATGAACATCCTTGCGCCAACGATGATGAAATATTTATAAAAGTGGGGAATAGAAAATGAACAGAGAAAAAAAACAAGTTGTCACACCGGACAATCTAAAAGAAATTGCCGTCATGACGATAGCAGTGGGGATCATCGCCGCGGCCGTGTATTTCTTTCTGATTCCGAGCCAGACCTCGATCAGCAGCGTATCTGCGCTGGCGATCATTATTGCGCATTATGTACCGTTACATGTATCAACGGTTACGATGATACTGAATGTGGTCTTACTGCTGATCGGATTTATAACCTGTGGGAAAGAATTTGGGGCGAAGACGGTATATACAAGTATTTTGCTGCCACTGTATCTGGCAGTATTTGAACATGTATTTCCGGATTTTGAATCGCTGACAAACAGTACGGAACTGGATGTGTTATGTTATGTTCTGGTTGTAAGCTTCGGACTCAGCATCTTATTTAATATGAATGCGTCGTCCGGCGGACTGGATATCGTGGCAAAGATCATGAATAAATATCTTCATGTCGAACTGGGAAAAGCGATGTCCATCTCAGGAATGTGTGTGGCACTTTCTTCCGCATTGATCTATGATAAAAAAGCGGTCGTACTGAGTGTGCTTGGTACATACTTTAACGGTATTGTGCTGGATCATTTTATCTTTGGACAGAATGTGAAGAGACGTGTCTGTATCATTACAAAATATGAAGAAGAGGTGCGCCAGTTCATTTTACATGAGCTGCACAGCGGGGCAACATTCTATGAGGCAATGGGTGCTTACAATATGCAGAAATACAGAGAGATCATTACAATCGTAGATAAGAACGAATATCAGAAACTGATGAATTATGTCAGTAAAAAAGATCCGGAGGCATTCGTGACAGTGTATACAGTATCTGATATGCGGTACCGGCCGAAAGCAAGAACATTTTAGAACTGAATAAGAAAGATACCCGGCAGCTGCTTGCAAGAGCCAGAAGTCTGTGTGCGTAAGGAGTAATATGATACAAAAGACGGAGAAGCAAAAGGCCAGGCTTTTCCGTCTTTTTGATATACGCATTTCTTAAATTTCTCGAAAAAAGAGGAATACGTAATACCATTTCCATAATTTCGGTGTATATTTATAGTCTGGAAATGATTATAGTGAATTCAGAAAATACATCCGTAACAAACAGAAGATGTATTCGCATAGTAAGAACAGGAGAGACAGCTTATGTTAACGTTATTATTTTTGATCTGTATGTTGGGAATATTTGGAAAGCTATTGATATTCGGCTTAAGGGCAGCCTGGGGAGTGTCAAAATTAATACTGACCGTGGTATTCTTCCCGGTGATCCTGATCGGTATGGTATTCGCCGGGTTAATCTATCTGGCATTCCCGATTCTGATCATAGTCGGAATCGTGACACTGCTTAGCAGAAACTAGAAACAAGAGAAAAGAGTAAATGTACAGAAGAGAGGAGATGCCTATGAAGACAAAATTTAAAGTAATCATCGCCGTAATTCTTGCAGTTGTGATCGGTATCGGTTCGATATCTGCATACAAGTATATCACCAGTCCGAAGGAAGAGAGCATCCCGCTCGAGACCACACTGGAGGATGCTGCAGAGCTGACCACACAGAAGATGATCATCTCAGATGTATTCAGGAGCACAAAGGGAACCATCCCGCTGCTCAACAAGAACCGGTTCCTGGTACAGTATAAAACAACCATCACTGCCGGGCTGGATGTGCAGAACGCAAAGATCAAAGAGACCGATGACAAGATTACGATCACAATCCCGCACTGCACGATCGATGAAGATTCAATCAAGATCAAGTCCAGTGACCTGAAGATCTATGACACGAACTTCGCAATTATGAGTGTAGATAAAGAGGCAGTCATGGAATTAGTCGGGGAAGCAGAAAAGAAAGCAAAGAAAAAAGCAGAATCAGACGAATATGGATTCCTTGAAAATGCAGATGAGAATGCGAAGAAAGTAATCAAAGGGATGTTCGAAAATGTGGCAGACGGACGGGAAGTCGTCGTAGAATTCACAAAGTAAGACGATAGAGCCGGATCTGCGGTTTCTCTTGTATTTTCAAAAAGGTGGTTTATACTGGTAACAGTTCAATACAACCAGGGGAGCTTGCATATATGTAAAAAATGTTATGATTATGTGAAGAATGTCGAAATTTATTAATTTTCACATGGGAATGTGCTACAATGAATTTATCTTAAAGAAACAGGAGATAAAGGTATGACATTACAGGAATGTTATGAAGTGATCGGCGGAAATTACGAAGACGTATTAAAGCGTCTGAGAAGTGAAGTGCTGATCAGGAAATTCACGTTAAAATTCCTTGAAGACAAGAGTTATTCACAGCTGAAGCAGGCTTTGGAGGATAAGAACTTCGAAGATGCGTTCCGCGGGGCACATACACTGAAGGGTGTCTGCCAGAATCTTTCGCTTGACTGTCTGTATGAGGCGAGCAGGGATCTGACAGAGCTTTTGAGAGACAGAACCGGAGAACAGCCGGGGATTCCGGAAGCGATGGAAAAAGTAACGGAAGTATATGAAGAGACAATTGAAGGAATTAAGAAGCTGCAGGAGTAATCCGGCAGCTTTTTTCACTTTATAGGAAAGTTCTCAAATCTGAAAATATAGGGTATAATGAATGATGAATAAAAAATGGCATAACAAAAGAGCGAGGGTTGGGTTCTAACTTCGCGATGACTTTGATTATGAAATTTTTTGTTTTGTGTGGTCTGCACTATTTGACGATTGAGAAAATATTATGAGTATGGCTTCATCCATATCCCATGACCTTTCGGTATTGTTCAAATAGTGCAGTTTTTTTGTAATAAACTTCAAACGCAAACATGGATTTGCCACATTTAGGACATTTGAGAGGGTCATATCCAAAAGTCAGAAGAATCATGTTCTGCCAGTTATAAAACTTACAAAGGTATCTGTGCTTTTTAGATGAAATACATTTGTGAAGTTTTGATTCCTGTTTATGGTGTTTAGCATAGATACCATAATAACGAAGCATTTTGAAGTGTTTTTCTGGGATATGTACAATTAGTCTTTTTATGAAATCAAGTGCAGGGATACATTCGGTGATAGTCTGATTATCTTCGTGTCTGGTGTAATGAAAAGTAACATTATCCCCGTCATACGCATCAATACGAGAAGTTGCAATTACAGGTCTGCCAAGATATCTGCTGATGTATTTAATAGTAACATCAGGTTTACAATGATTAGGCTTGGCACGAACATAGAATCCTTCGGCATGTTTGCTATACATTTCGTTTTTAACTTTACAAAAAGATTTACCAATCTTATTAGTTAACTGGTCGAGAAGAACTTTTCGGAAGGAATTGCGAAGGAAACGGAAATCAAAGTGTGTGCAAGGACGCCAAACAGTATGATTACCAGCACCACCTTCAGAGATAAGAGCATGAATGTGAGGATTCCATTTCAAGTCACGCCCGAAAGTATGAAGAACCAGAATAAATCCAGGGGTGAAAAGTTCAGCTTTGTTTTGTTTGTGAAACATACGAAGAACAACATCTCTGACAGAATGAAAGAGACAATTTAAAAGAGATCTGTCATTAAGGAAATAAATACGCAGTTCTTCAGGAATAGTAAAGACACAATGTCGATGAACACAATTGACCAGTTTACAAGACATGTGAAAAGAACGTTTTTGATTATACATGTTTCCGCAGGAAGGACAAAAACGAGACTTACAGCGGAAAGGAACGAATTTCAATTTACCACAATCAGGGCATGCAAAGAAAGCACCGCCATAAGAAGGATCACCACAATGAATCATCTTGGAGATATTTTCGATCTCAGTTTGACGAGGATGAAGTTCGTAAAGGATATGCTCATAATAATCAATAAAAATGTTTTGTAATATATTGCTCATGCAATAATTTTACAATAAAAATGAACAAAGAAAAACCCACCCCTCATGAATGAGGGGCAGGGGAGTTGAGAGTGTGTTTACACACTATTTTTATGCAGAAAAATTTGAGGTATCTCGCAGGACAATAAGCAGGGATATTGAAGACCTTTGCAAAGCAGGTATTCCAATAAGGACGGCACAGGGGACCGGTGGTGGTATTAGTATTATGGACGGATACCGTATGGATAGGACAATTCTGACATCCAAAGATATGCAGATGATCCTTGCGGGGCTGAGGAGCCTTGACAGTGTGAGTGGGAATCGATACTATGGTCAGTTGATGGAGAAAATCCAGACTGGATCATCAGAGTTTATCAATGGAAGAGACTCTATGCTGATTGACTTGTCTTCATGGTATAAAGGCTCTCTTGCTCCGAAGATCGAGGTAATCCAGAGTGCAATAGAAAACAGGCATACCATACAGTTCATGTACTATGCTCCATCTGGAGAGAGCAACCGAAGGATAGAACCGTATTATCTGGTTTTTAGGTGGTCGAGCTGGTATGTATGGGGCTGGTGTTTAGAACGTAAAGATTACAGGCTGTTCAAACTGAACCGTATGGATTGTGTTGTTGAAACAGACCGTGGATTTCTGTGCAGAGATGTACCAATGCCGGATTTGTCAAATGAGAAGATATTTCCGGGTGGGATAAAGGTAAAAGCTCTTTTCACACCGAATATGAAGTGGCGGCTGGTTGAAGAATTTGGACCGAACTGCTTTACAGAAACAGACGATGGAAGGCTGCTCTTTTCAGCAGACTATACGGATATGGAAAACCTTGTGACATGGCTTATGACATTTGGAGCAAAAGTAGAGGTGCTTTAGTGATATGTTTGAAAGTAAGGTAATAGAAGCATTAGCTTTTATTACGAATGAACTTGATATTAAATCGAGTAAAGGAAAAAATTACGCCTCTTACGATGCAGTTATTACTATAGAGGGTACAGATTACAATTTGAAACTACATGGAGATAATGAAATATTCAACGGAAGAGTTATTAAATCATCAGATAATACGCAGATGATTAGTTCTTATGATAAAGCTGTAAAAATAGCAAAAGATGAAAGTAAGGTGCATCCTCTTGATGTTAACACTATTGAATTAGAGAAAAAGGTCAAGATAAATAATGCAATTTTTTTTGATACTGCAATGTACAGAATGCTATCCAAAATTGCATATGAATGGTATTGCTCTAAAAATAATATTTCTGGATATTATAATGAGTTTGAGGATATAGTTAAATTCATTACCACAGGAACTGGGGCAAATCCAGTGAGTATAATCCAAGAGATGGAAATTTACAAAATGATTGATGTTGAAGTTAATTTGGGGAGCCATGTTCTTTTGGCGTTTGAAAAGAATAATGGTGAAATAGATGTAATAATTTCCTTGTTCGGACTGCTGATATATAGAGTGATTGTTACTAAAAATAAACCTAATGATTGCAGTAATAATTTCTTGTATACAGAACTAAGAACGGATTCTTCGAGGAGAGAATTAATACATCATTCGCTTGATGAAGTACAACAGAAGTTCTTTGATATACTTGCTCCAAAAAAATTTGTGAGCGCTGGAATTGTAAACGGAGTGTCTATAATGATTCCAAAAAAAATTGAGCCAATTCCTAATGCTGAGTTATATCCAATATTGTTCAATCTGATAAAATATTTTATTTGTGCAGATGAAGATGCAACAGGACCAAATGAAAAAGTGAACGATATATTCCTTAATCAATTAAAAAACATTACTCAGGCATCTACATTGCAAAAAAAGTCTATAAAAAGATTTGTGAATGAAATATTTTATGAAGGCCATGAAAAGATAAGGTTGAATCCACAATCAAGTAATAAAAAAGCAACGATATTGTTTTATTCAGTATATTTAATAGGATTGAGTCAAGAGATATGTTTGGATGATAGAATTTTGCAGAAAATCTTAAAAGAAGGCTTAGAATGTGCTGCGGATGCAGAGTTTATCGTGGACGATGAAATGGAGAATAAGCTAAAAAATATAATGATGTCGGATAAGAATTATTCAGATGTGCTTGAGAAAGGTGCAGAAAAAGTGAAAAATTGGAAGAATTAAGCAAGGCTTCCCATCACTGAAATCAATCCAGTGATGGGGAGCCTTTTTGCGTCTATCTATAGGCATTATCCTTCAATATCTATTTTCAGTCCGGATTTTAGCTCCACTGTGAAGTGGTCTTCCCAGACGGTGATTTGCTTGAGCCAGCGTTTAACCAAGGTTTCATCAAATTCAGCAAGGTCGATACGCTGTTGCTTGATGAAATCCTGCAGGTCGTTAATTCTTGCAATCTGTGCGTCTCTGGCAGCGGTGTCAACGGTGTATTTTTCACGCTGTTCGCGGAGTTTGAAAATCTGGTCAGCAATTTCATCGTAGGCTTCTTTGTTGTTAGCTTTTTTGAGAAGCTCTTTTTGAAGTTCCATCAGCTGCTCGTCAATGCCATCAGCGGTGTTCTTTTGAGCTTCTCTGATGACTTTAGCAATGTTCTGCTGTAGCTGTGCCTGATAGGTCGATTTATCGCCAAGGAGCGTGTTAATGGCTTGAACTACCACATTTTCTAATACCGTTTCATTGACGGTTCTTGCATGGCATTCCTGACCGGTAGGTTCCAGCCTGCTAAGGCAACGCCAGACGATGGATTTGCAGCCACGGTTGTTCCAGTGGATTCTGCGGAACATTTCACCACACTCACCGCAAATTACAATCTGAGCGAAGCAGTGGTTGCAGCTGTAACTGCGCTTTTTGCCATTGGCGCTGGTCTTGACTACTCGCCTGTGTACCAGTTCTTCCTGCATTCGTAAGAAGATATCTTTAGGAATAATGGCTTCATGGTTTCCTTCAACATAATACTGAGGAACGATACCGTTGTTCTTTACTCTGGTTTTGTTCAGAAAGTCGGTGGTGTAAGTCTTTTGAAGAAGCGCATCACCGATGTATTTTTCATTACGAAGGATTTTGTTAATGGTGCTCGTTCCCCATTTTGTTTTACCGGCGCCGGTGAGAATACCATTAGCTTCAAGTCCTTTTGCAATTTTATCCATTGAGTAGCCTTCAAGGTACTCCCTGTAAATGCGCTTTACAACTTCAGCTTGTTCCTGGTCGATGATAAGGTTTCCTTCATCATCCTTGGTGTAACCAAGAAAATGGTTGTGATTTACCTGTATCTGACCATTCTGGTAGCGGAACTGAAGTCCCAGCTTTACGTTCTGGCTGAGGGATTGTGATTCCTGCTGGGCCAGTGAAGCCATGATTGTAATCAGGACTTCACCTTTGGCGTCATCGTGTTGATGGCTTCTTTTTCAAAGAATACCGGGATGTTCTTATCTTTGAGCTGTCTGATGTATTTCAAGCAGTCCAGCGTATTTCTGGCAAATCGGCTGATTGACTTTGTAATAATCATGTCGATGGTTCCGGCCTCGCAATCTTCAATCATGCGATTAAACTCGTCACGGTTTTTAATGTTGGTACCTGAAATACCATCATCAGCATATATGCCTGCAAATTCCCATTCAGGGTTCTTTTGGATAAATTCTGTGTAATGCTCAACCTGAGCTTCATAACTTGTAGCCTGCTCATCGCTGTCGGTACTAACTCTACAGTACGCCGCAACTCGGAGCTTAGGCTTTGCATCCTGCTGTCTGGCAGTATTTCCAACTTGCCTTTTTGCAGGGATGACCATAACATTTCCCATCCTGTATTACTTTGTATCATTTTGATATTATGTATAAATTGTCTGTAATACCGATAAATACTACATTTTATGATTTTTGAGTGTATTATTGTAAAAAAATTCTATATATAGTTTACGGAAAAGTTTATGCAATTTATGCAAATTGCTGTAATACAGATGGGGTCTATGTTTGAGCTGAATAAAGTTTTTTTAAAAGTTTATGCAGACATTTTAGAAAAATACTCTGATGTAGATGCAGTCTGTATTACAGTGTATAAAAAAGTTTATGCAGTTTTTATACAGCTTCTACTTTTTTGTCTCATTTTTTACGATGACCAATTTATGCACCATTTTTCCCCAATTTATGACCAAAATATGTGACATAAATTTCCCGTGCTTATTTTCTATGATTTTCTGCCATTTTTCCTGTATCAAGGCTGAAAATTTTTGAAACACTCTTGAATTTGCAATTACATAATTGTGTAAATAAATAATTATGTAATTGCAAAATACAATAAAGGAGAACGATTATGAAGACAATTTTAATTGCGAATCAAAAAGGCGGTTGTGGTAAGACATTGGTTGCTGATGAACTTGCATTTAGTTTCGATAGAACAGACGTAAAATATTCTTTGTATGACCTTGACGGGCAGGGCGGTATCATTCATGAGCCTAAAGTGATTGATGATGCTGATTATGCCATCGTAGACACACCGGGATATATCTATGATAATCTTGGTGAGCTGATTCAGGGTGCAGACCTGATTATCATTCCTACAAGAACCACATACAAAGATATTCCAACATTGCAGACAATGTTAGAGTTGATTGAACAGAATGGAAAATCAAGTGATACAATGTTCATTTTCAATGCTTGGAATAGATTCAATGTGGCAGCAGCATTTGAAGACTGGTTCAAGACTGTAAGAGACGGTCGTCATGTATCAATTATTCCGCAGTCTGAGGAATTTGCGAAAGCTGGTATGTATGGCAAGTCTGTTGTAGAATATGCACCACGCTCTAAAGCAGCGTTGATGACATGCAAGACAATGAATGAAATTCGCTTACAGATTGGATTGCCACAGAAATA
>OHOQ01000584.1_pt1 | contig 16523 bp, 10 predicted proteins | sample 1569881 | NCBI WGS metagenome assembly OHOQ01 (sample SAMEA3879596, study PRJEB24766) | human gut metagenome | biome: human-associated habitat; feature: feces | place: USA | collected 1985/1987 | reverse complement strand
GTTAACGCAAAAAATGCATGCAATTCCGGACAAAGTAAAGTAAAAGAAAATAAAGAAAAGGAAAATAAAGAATTTCCCCCCTCAGCTCCCCCAAGGGGGAAGGAAGAGGAAGTCAATGCTACGCCGGTCAGTATGCCCGGATACGCATTTAATACGATGACACACAACTACGTGGGATTAATGGGAAACCTGGAACGATTCGGAATAACAGACGAAAAAGAGATCGAAGCAATCCTGCGACTGTCGGATTACGGGAGAAAAGGAACCCCTGTATGGAAACTGATTTGCAGCACGAACTGGAGTAACATCGGAGCAAAAGGAAAATACATGATCGCAGCGTTGAACCGGGCAAAGAAAAGAAGCGGAACCTAAAAAAGAACTTTTCTGACAAACAGTACATTTTTATATTCTGGAAAATGCTGTTTGCTTGCAATCAATTAAAGAACGCAGCTGTTTTCCTCCGGAAACGGGCACTGATTCTCAAGGGGTTGAAAAGCGATTCAAAAAGCACTAATACGAAGTTAAAATCGTGACTTCAGGAAGTTAACTTCCCGAAGATACGATTTTAACTTCGTAAAATTATGATATTAACTTCGTAAACAACAAGATGTTAACTTCGTAAACGGCATCATCCGGACATCAAAGCAATTAAAAAAGATTGTCAGACTATAGTATTTCAGTCAGTTGCCAGACTTGTATGTGACGAATCCCTTCTTTGGAGGGCAATGTGGTATCGTCCATAGAAACGACCCACTTTTCATAATTGTCTTGTATCATCTCCAGCGTGTTGTACATTTGCTCCACTTGAAAATCATCATTGAGTAGAGGTGCACATTGCAAATACACAATGCGGTCTTTCTTCCTGCCAACAAAATCGACCAGTTTGCCTCCTCGAAGCACACCTACAAAAACGGTATATCCGGCACGCCGCAGTTCCAGATAAACCTGGTTCTCAAAGCAGGATTTTCGGGAACCGGCAAAAAAAGGATACAGATGGCGCATAAATGCCCAATCGTTAATATAGTATTTGCAGCTACCCAGAAGGATCTCTTTGCTGCGGATCTGATAACGTTCCACGCGATGAATCAGAGAGGTATCTTCCAGATAGCAGATATAATTGGCGACCGTATCATAACTCGTCTTCCGGTTCTGGGAAGCAAAGTGACTGACCAGCTGACCAATGGTAATCAACTCAGCGAGATGGGTGCACAAATAGACGAACACATCTTCGAGCAGGCGGGCATCCTTAATCCGATACCGACGGATGATGTCACGAAACAGAATCGTATCGCGAAGAGCGGAAATGGCTTTCCATCCGGCCTCCGCATCCGGAAGATTGAAAAGAATGGGTAGTGCCCCCTTACCCATATATTCCGCGTAATTTTTACCGGTAGCCTCTACCCTCTCCAATATCCTGTGCTCGGAAAAGCTAAAGGGAAATATCTCAAAACTGACGTAATGTCTGGCCAAAAGCTTCTCGGCTTCACCCGAAAGCATATCCTGGTTGGAACCACTGATAAACAGCTCGCAAGTATCTACAAAGTCCTGTGAATGGGAATGGACAAAATGTTCCCAGCCCTCCACTTTTTGTATTTCTTCAATAAAAATATAGACTTTACCTACCGGATGGATTTTCTCACGATAGATAAAAAGCAAGTCGTCCAGATCACGATAGCCGGAAAGTACGCCCGAATCTGTGAACTTCTTACTTATATATAGAATGTTCCGTGATGAAACACCATCGGCAATCAACTGATAGATGATCTGCCGCAACAGGCATCCTTTACCTACCCCTCTCTGTCCGGTCAGGACCTTTACAAGGCGGTTACCTACATACCCGAATATACGGTTTGTGTAACTTTTACGGGCAAATTCCACTTTCGGAAGTTTTCCATTCCAGTAGTTGGACAACGCCAATTCATCAAATATATCATTCATATATGAATTTATTTAAAATAAAATCCATTATATAAAATAGAATAGACATTTTAATATTAAAAAGCATAATATTCATTTCTATTTTAATAAATTACAGCAAAGATAAGTTTTTTCCGTTGAAAAAAGAAAATAATTCAGCAGATAGATTGCCCGTTCTTATGAAAATACCGAATATTGCATCGTCAAAAAGATTATAAACTCAAAACAATAGACATGAAAAAAGCTCTTATTTCAGGTATTACCGGACAGGATGGTTCATTCCTCGCCGAGTTTCTTCTTCAGAAAGGTTACGAAGTACACGGCATCCTACGCCGTTCATCTTCTTTCAATACAGGCCGGATCGAACACTTGTACTTTGATGAATGGGTGCGCGATATGAAACAGAAACGTACAGTCAACCTGCACTACGGAGATATGACCGACTCAAGTTCACTGATCCGCATCATCCAGCAAGTACAACCCGACGAGATATACAACCTGGCGGCACAAAGCCACGTAAAAGTATCGTTCGACGTACCGGAATATACCGCCGAGGCGGATGCACTCGGTACATTGCGTATGCTTGAAGCTGTCCGCATCCTGGGACTGGAAAAACAGACACGCATCTACCAGGCTTCCACTTCCGAACTCTACGGAAAAGTACAGGAAGTGCCGCAAAGCGAAACGACTCCGTTCTATCCGCGTTCTCCGTATGGAGTAGCCAAGCAATACGGTTTCTGGATCACTAAGAACTATCGTGAAAGTTACGGAATGTTTGCCGTAAACGGTATCTTATTCAATCACGAGAGTGAACGCCGTGGCGAGACTTTCGTAACCCGTAAGATCACGCTGGCAGCAGCACGCATCGCACAAGGCGAACAGGATAAATTATATTTGGGTAACCTGGATGCCAAGCGTGACTGGGGCTATGCCAAAGATTATGTAGAATGTATGTGGCTGATCCTGCAACATGACGTACCCGAAGATTTCGTAATCGCTACCGGCGAAATGCATACCGTCCGCGAATTCTGTACATTGGCATTTGCCGAAATAGGCATCAACCTGCGTTGGGAAGGCGAAGGCGTCAATGAGAAAGGAATCGACACGGCCACCGGCAAAGTACTGGTAGAGGTCGACCCGAAATACTTCCGCCCTGCCGAAGTGGAACAATTGCTCGGTAACCCGACCAAAGCCAGAACCGTATTGGGATGGAATCCATGCAAAACACCATTCCCGGAACTGGTAAAAATCATGGTACACCACGATATGGCCAAAGTGAAAAGAATGATTGCGACTAAACATGATTGACAGAATGGATAAAAACGCAAAAATTTATGTAGCCGGACACCACGGACTGGTGGGTTCGGCTATATGGAAAAACCTGCAGGAAAAGGGGTATACGAATCTGGTGGGACGCACACATAAGGAACTGGACTTATTGGACGGTGCGGCCGTAAAGCAGTTTTTTGATGAGGAAATGCCGGAGTACGTGTTTTTGGCTGCCGCTTTTGTCGGAGGGATCATGGCCAATAGTATCTACCGTGCGGACTTCATCTATAAGAACTTACAGATACAGCAGAACGTAATCGGAGAAAGTTTCCGCCATCAGGTGAAAAAACTGCTCTTTCTGGGCAGTACCTGCATCTATCCGCGGGATGCCGAACAGCCGATGAAAGAGGACGTGTTGCTCACTTCTCCACTGGAATATACCAACGAGCCTTATGCCATAGCCAAAATAGCCGGACTGAAAATGTGCGAAAGCTTCAACCTGCAGTATGGAACGAACTACATCGCCGTGATGCCGACCAACCTGTATGGGCCGAATGATAACTTTGACTTGGAACGCAGTCATGTGCTGCCTGCCATGATCCGTAAAATTCACTTGGCGCACTGCCTGAAAAAAGGAGATTGGGAAGCTGTGCGTAAAGACATGAACCTGCGTCCTGTGGAGGGTATCAGCGGCACCAACTCCAACGAAGAGATCCTCCGAATTCTCCGGAAATACGGCATTACTGAAACGGAGGTGACTCTTTGGGGAACAGGAACGCCTCTAAGGGAATTTCTTTGGAGTGAAGAAATGGCCGATGCCAGTGTCTTCGTAATGGAACATGTGGACTTCAAGGATACCTACAAAGCCGGTGCAAAAGACATTCGCAACTGCCACATCAATATAGGTACCGGCAAAGAAATTACAATCCGCGAACTGGCCGGACTGATTGTAAATACAGTCGGCTATCAGGGTGAACTGACTTTTGACAGCAGTAAACCGGACGGAACCATGCGAAAACTTACCGATCCATCGAAATTGCACAACCTCGGATGGCATCATAAGATCGATATTGAAGAGGGGGTACAGAGAATGTACGAGTGGTATCTAAGATAATTATTCACCACAGAGGGCACAGAGGACACAGAGTTTTAAAATAGGAAAGAAAATAGAACTTTATGTCCTCCGTGTTATCCCGTGATGAATACAATGAAAGCTGCAAAAGAAAAATTTAAATAGCCTCTAAGTTTTCAAATCTCAATTAAATGGCTATATTTGCACAATTTATCATTAAATGTGCAAAAAACAATGGAACAAAGTTTTATAGCTTACATTGAGAATAGTATCAAGAACAATTGGGACCTGGACGCCCTGACAGATTACAAGGGGGCCACCCTTCAGTATAAAGACGTTGCTCGAAAAATCGAAAAACTCCATATCATCTTTGAAGAAAGCGGAATCCGCAAAGGAGACAAAATAGCCGTTTGCGGAAGAAATAGTTCCCATTGGGGAGTTACTTTCCTCGCGACTCTCACTTATGGAGCGGTTATCGTCCCCATCTTACACGAATTCAAAGCTGATAACGTACACAATATCGTCAATCACTCGGAAGCCAAACTCCTGTTTGTAGGAGACATGGTCTGGGAAAACCTCAATGAGTCGGCTATGCCGTTGCTTGAAGGCATCCTGATGATGAACGATTTTACGTTACTGGTATCACGTAGCGAACGACTGACTCACGCACGTGAACACCTCAACGAAATGTTCGGGAAGAAATTCCCCAAAAATTTCCGTAAAGAACATATCGAATATCATAAGGATCAACCTGAAGAGTTGGCTGTTATCAACTACACCTCGGGAACCACCAGCTATTCAAAAGGTGTAATGCTCCCCTATCGTAGCTTATGGTCGAATACGACTTTCGCTTTCGAAGTACTTCCACTGAAAGCAGGAGATAAGATCGTATCCATGCTGCCGATGGCACACATGTACGGACTGGCTTTCGAGTTCCTTTATGAATTTGCGGTAGGTTGCCAGATTTATTTCCTTACCCGCATGCCGAGCCCAAAGATTATCTTCCAGGCGTTTGCCGACGTGAAACCCAATCTGATCGTGGCTGTTCCGCTGATTATTGAAAAAATCATCAAGAAGAGCGTACTTCCGAAGTTGGAGACTCCTACCATGAAGCTGCTGCTTAAAGTGCCGATTATCAATGATAAGATTAAAGCAACGGTACGCGAAGAGATGATAAAAGGCTTTGGCGGCAACTTTGAAGCTGTCATTGTAGGCGGAGCCGCCTTCAATCAGGAAGTGGAACAATTCCTGAGAATGATCGACTTCCCTTATACAGTGGGCTATGGTATGACCGAGTGCGGTCCTATCATTTGTTATGAAGACTGGAAACGCTTCAAACCGGGTTCATGTGGAAAAGCGGCACTCAACATGGAAGTGAAAGTCCTTTCGCCCGATCCGGAAAACGTAGTAGGCGAAATTGTCTGCAAAGGTCCGAACGTAATGTTAGGCTACTATAAGAATGAAGAGGCTACCTCCCAGGTGATCGATAAAGACGGATGGTTGCATACCGGTGACCTTGCTTTAGAAGATGCTGAAGGCAACATCACAATTAAGGGACGCAGCAAGAATATGTTATTGAGTGCCAGCGGACAGAATATCTATCCGGAAGAAATAGAAGATAAGCTGAACAATTTGCCGTACGTCGCCGAAAGTATTATCGTACAACAGAATGACAAACTGGTAGGACTGGTTTATCCGGATTTTGACGAAGCCTTTGCGCATGGGTTGAAAAATGAAGACATGGAACGGGTGATGGAAGAAAACCGGATTGCCTTGAACGAAATGCTTCCTGCCTACAGCCAGATCTCGAAAATGAAAATCTATCCGGAAGAGTTTGAAAAAACTCCGAAGAAGAGTATCAAACGCTTCTTATATCAAGAGGCAAAAGGATAAAAGCAGTCTCTATTTTTCATAAAAAGACATCGATTACGCAGATTTGCATAGATTTTAATAGGATAATCCGTGCAAATCTGCGTAATTTGCGTTCTAAAAACTTAGCTTATGAAGAAAATAATTCTTGTAGCAGCTCTTCTTTCGGCTGCAGTCTGTCTGCCTGCACAGAATAAAGGCGGAAACAAAAGTGGGGGAATCAATCTTTCTTTATGGAAAAAAGCATGTACGCAGCCACTTGACAGTACACAGACTACGTATGTCAACCTGGGACTTTTCTCGGCAATGCATAAGTTGCACGGTGTGGGCTTCAATGCCTTCGGAAGTATGGTACAGAACAATATGAACGGTGTGCAGATTTCCGGATTGGCCAACCTTGCGGGAGGAAGCATGCATGGAGTGCAGATTGGAGGTATCAGTAACGTAAATGGTAACAACCTGGCAGGATTGTCCGTTTCGGGACTCGTAAATATTACGGGAAATAAAGCAAAAGGTGTACTGATTACGGGGTTAAGCAACATTGCCGGAGACAATATGTGCGGACTGATGATGAGTGGTATCATGAATATCACAGGCGATAAAGCCGCAGGTGTACAATTGGCAGGTCTTGCCAACGTAACCGATGAGGAATATGACGGACTTATGATGTCGGGATTGCTCAACGTGGTAGGAGAAGAGATGAACGGACTGCAATTTTCCGGACTTGCCAATGTAACCGGAGGACAAATGAACGGAGTGCAATTGGGACTGTTCAATTTTGCCTCTAAGGCAAAAGGTTTGCAGATCGGGCTGTTCAACTATCACAAGGAAGATATGAAAGGGCTTCAGCTGGGACTGGTCAATGCCAACCCTCAAACCAAGGTACAGTTAATGGTATTCGGAGGAAACAGAACCAAAATCAATGTAGGTGCACGTTTCAAGAATAAACTCTTCTACACTATCCTCGGTGGAGGTACACACTATCTTGATTTTGACGATAAATTCTCTGCAGCATTATTCTATCGGGCGGGTCTTGAACTTCCACTCTACAAAAACTTGTTTGTAAGTGGTGATTTAGGCTATCAGCACATCGAAACTTTCCGGAATAAAAAGGTGGAAGGCATTCCGGCACGTCTTTATGCCTTGCAGGCACGCCTCAACCTGGAGTATCGGTTTACGGATAAATTCGGTTTGTTCGTCACAGGCGGATACGGTGGCAGCCGTTACTATAACAAAGCCAAGACTTATGACAAGGGACTGATCGCTGAAGCGGGAGTGGTTCTGTTCTAATTGATTCACAGCCAAACGACACAGCGTCTCACAGAGGAATAATTTTAATATAAACTCTGTGAGACGCTGTGTTATTCTATGGTGAACCTGATCAGACCTTCTCCTTTATCAAACCGATCCGGTATGCTACCAACAACTTCTTTAAATCCAGAATTTGCGTTACGAGCTCTTTTCCCTTATCGGTATCTTTCACCATCATTCGTTGTGAGTTGAACTCGATGACAAAGGTAGTCGACTTAATGTCCTGTCCCTCTTCGATGGCTTTCTGTGTAGACTGGAAAGGATCATGCTGCACCAACTGCAAACCATGTGAATGATATACCAGCGTATATCCGGCAATACCGGTCTCCGGCTGGTAAGCTTTCGAAAAACCACCGTCGATGACCAGCAATTTTCCACCGGCTTTCATCGGCTGCTCGCCTTTAATGGTCTTTACCGGCACATGACCGTTGATGATATGAGTATGCTGCCCTGTCACTCCGAATTCTTCAAGAATCCGGTCACAGATTTCTTCTTTGTTACGCAAAGCATAATAATATCCTTTCGTCTCTTTATGCAGGCTCTTATCCGCAATGAAATAACGTTCGAACGTAGCCATCTTGTCTTTGTCGAACGAAGGGGCATCCGGTCCACACCACAGATACCAGATGTAATCCATGGCAAAGCGTTTCTCTTCTTCATCATCTTCATCAAAATAAGCCGTACGAATCAATTGGTCTATCTTGTCCAACAAGTTCTTCCCCCAATACTCTTTACCGCAGATATTCACGTGCTTGAAACTTCCATCCTCGTTGAGAGGCACAGAGGCATGATAAAGCAAATTGGAATTGCACACCAGATACATACCTCCATAGGTAAAGAGGCAACGCATGTGTTTTTTGAGTTTCTCGCTGTTCATAAACGAGTAATGTATCTTTTCTATCAATTCCTGCTCTTCATCAGTCAGACGATAAGGATCTGCAGGATCTACCGTAGGGAAGTTGGTATCGCGCAACGGATATTCTTTGCCCTCATAAACAAATACCCCCCGTTCAAAATCGATTTTCTCAAGTAGTTTGCGGCCTTCCATACCAAACTCCGGACGACGATTGATGATGCCTGCCTCCAGCTTAAACTGAATGATAGTGATGGCTTTATGCATCTGGGTAATCAACCTCAAGGTCTTTTCATTATAAGTAGAATCGGCAAAATTGGTCTTAGGTGCAAAAATAGTGCAGGGATCATCTGCGTAAGTATCCATCGCAAAAGTAGCAAGCGGCAAAAGATTAATGCCATAACCGTCTTCCAATGTCCCGAGATTACCATATCGCATGGAAAGGCGAATGACATTGGCCATACAGGCTTCATTACCCGATGCTGCACCCATCCATAGGATATCGTGATTTCCCCATTGGATATCGAAATTGTGATAATCACACAAAGTATCCATTATGATATGGGCACCCGGACCACGATCGTAGATATCGCCCACGATATGGAGTGAATCGATCGTAAGACGCTGTATCAGATTACACATGGCAATGATAAAGTCGTCAGCGCGGCGAGTGGAAATAATGGTACTGATAATCACATTGATATAAGCATGTTTATTGGGCTCGATGGTCGATTCGTGAAGTAACTCCTGGATGATATAGGAGAACTCGGCCGGCAATGATTTGCGAACCTTCGAACGGGTATATTTGGATGATACGTTCTGGCAGACCTTTACCAGCTGATTGAGAGTGATCAGGTACCAATCGTCGATATCGGTTTCGGTTGCTTTAATCAATTGGAGTTTCTCTTCCGGATAATAAATAAGCGTACAGAGCTCTTTCTTCTCGATCTCACGGAGAGTATGACCGAATATTTCGTTCACTTTCCGCTTTACCGCTCCCGAAGCATTTTTCAGTACATGCTGAAAAGCTTCATACTCGCCATGTATATCGGTCAGAAAGTGTTCGGTCCCTTTCGGAAGATTCAGGATGGCTTCAAGATTGATGATCTCTGTACTGGCGGCGGCAATGGTAGGGAAACTACGTGAAAGCAGTTGCAGATAACGCAGATCGGCAACGATACTTTCGGGGGTTATATTACTTTGAGCAGTCATATAATTTACGATTTTACGATTTACAATTTATAAATTTCGCCCGAATGGCTATAGAAGAAACATGAGCAGCACCTGGGCTATAATGACGCGAAGGAACATACTCAACGGATAGACCGTAGCATAAGCTACTGACGGATTATCTCCGGGGATGGTATCATTGGCGTAATTCAATGCCATCGGATTGGCCATACTGCCACACAACATACCGGAAACGCTGCCAAAATCGATCTTCATAATCTTAAAAGCAAAGAAACCCACAAGTACAGTAGGCACAACGGTCAGACCGAAGCCAAGGCCGATCCACAAAAGACCTTCGGGACGAAATACCGTATCGAAGAAATGGGCACCTGCATCTAAACCAAGGCAGGCAAGATAAAGGGACAGCCCCAAGGCACGGAGCATCAGATTGGCACTGCGAGTGGTATAGGTAATCATGTGCAAACGGGGGCCGAAAGTTCCGATCAGGATACCTACAATGATAGGGCCGCCTGCAAGTCCGAGCCGGACAGGAGTACTGATACCGGGAATTGAAAAAGGTACGGCTCCCAGAGCCAATCCCAGGATAATACCTACAAACACAGCCACAAGATTGGGTTCTTTCAAGCTTTTGATGGCATTTCCAAGTACCTTCTCCACATTCTGGATGGCAGCCGCTTCGCCGACCACTGTCAGACGGTCACCCAACTGCAAGGTAAGTTCGGGAGTAGCCAACAATTGTACCCCGGAACGATAGACACGGCTGATATTGATTCCGTAATGATTGCGCAGACGAAGAGCTCCCAACTTCTTCCCGTTCAACTCCGGACGAGTGACAACGATGCGTTGTGAAATCAACTGGCTGTCGATAGCATTCCAGTCGATATCTTCTTTATTCCAGTCCGTATTCTCTTGCTCGCCAAACAACACGGTAAGGGCCAATGCATCTTTTTCGGATGTAACAACCAATAAGCGGTCACCTTCTTTTATAATCTTTTCGGAAGTGGGAATACTGACATTGCCGTCTCTCCACAAACGGGAAATGACGAATTTAGGATAGCTCATATGAGCGATATCCTTAATACTTTTATTAAAAATAGCAGGGTTGTGTACCTGAAAAGCGGCAATATAGGTTTTGTTGGCATCGTCTTTCTCCTTTACTTCGAGATCTTCCCGACGTACCAGCAATTTACGGATAAACAGAACCGGCAGAATCCCCCCGATCACTCCGAGAGGATAGGCCACGGCACATCCCAAAGCAGGTGTACTGCTTTCGAGCCCCATCTGTTTCAATGTCTGCTGGGCTGCTCCCAAAGCCGGAGTGTTGGTGGTGGCACCACATAGAATACCTACCATATTGGGTAAGGAAACCCCTGTCGTGTAGCTGCAAACAACGGTAAGAAATGTGCCCAGGATCACCACTGCAATGGCAAGCATATTCAACGTAACTCCTCCCTTACGAAATGAACTGAAAAAGCCCGGACCAACCTGTAGCCCCAAAGCATATACAAAGATAATAAGTCCGAAACTCTCGGCGTAATTCAGCATCTGCGGATCAATGGACAATCCGAAATGCCCGGCCAGAATGCCGGCAAAAAAGACAAAGGTAACACCAAGCGAAATGCCACAAACATGAATTTTGCCCAATCCGAGCCCAATGGCGGAAATCAGGGAAAGAACGACAACTGCCTGCAAAGCAGAATGTTCGATAAAGAGACTATATAACCACTCCATGTGAATAATTTACCAATGTATCCATAAGCCAATGTATCCATAAAACGCATAAGGATGCATTAGCGTCGGCAAAGATAGCAACTATTTACGACCTCACAAAGCTTTTATTCACCCACTTCATCCCATACCAACGACGAACAAAGATAATTCCGCGAATGTTTTCATCGAGAGCAAAGGCAACCCACATACCGCAAATGCCCCAAGCCCAATAAATTCCAAATAAATAACCTATACCGACAGCCACACTCCACATCACAACCAACCCTACATAGAAAGGATAATTCACGTCGCCTGCCGCACGAAGGGCATTCGTCGCAAAAATATTAATGGGACGTCCTATCTCGAGTACCACATCAATCAGCAATACAATCACTCCCATACGGATGATTTCAGGATTGGAGGTCAGCCAGCCCAGTATAGCGTGTCCGGAAGCGGCAATAATACCGGAAAGAATCAGTGTAATCATTACAGACTTCTTCATGACGTACTTACCGAGCAGAAAGGCTGCATGGGGTTTCTTCTCCCCTATTAAATGCCCGATACAGATAGCTCCTCCCTGAGCCATGGAGATACTGAATAAATAGACGAACATGATGATGTTGACACAATAAGTACGGGTAGCCAGTGCCTCGACTCCAAGCATATTGATAAAAAAAGTAATGACCACCTGCGATGAACTGTACGAAAGCTGCTCTCCGGCAGAAGGCAGACCGACCCGCATCAGATTCTTCAATTCGATAAAAGGAAACGGGCGGAAGTAGGCTAACGGGAAACGATGAATGTGTTTGCGGAACAGAATGATAAACAAAATCACCATAGATACTCCACGACTGAAAGCTGTAGAAATAGCCGCCCCTTCCACCCCGAGTTCGGGAAAGCCGAACTTACCGAAAATCAGCGAATAATTACCGATAATATTAAGAATATTGACTACTACCGTCACCAACATCGGATATACGGCTTTATTGGCACTGCGCAATGAAGCGGAAAGAGTGAGAGAAATAGCCTGAAAAAAAGCGAATGCACCCACGATACGCATGTAATCCATACCGTCGGCCATTAGTTCCGGCCCCAAGCCCATCCATTGCAGGATAGTCCGGGCCATTGTAAACAGAAAAAGACTGATTATCCCGCCGACCAACAAATTGACAAGCAACGACACCCCCACTACCTGTACCACCTTCTTTTCAAGCCTTGCCCCGAGGTACTGCGAGCAAAGTACGGATGTCCCCAGATTGATCACCTCAAACACCAAAAAAGTCAGCATAATAATCTGGTTGACAACTCCGACAGCGGCTACACTATTGTCAGAGTGACGGCTCAACATAATGGTGTCCACCGCTCCCAGCATCATAATCAGTAATGTCTCAATAAAAATAGGAGCAGCCAGTTTTGCCAGACGTCTCTTTATGCTTTCCTGTTGAATTCTGTGTGTCATTTTACCTTATCCGTTTCGGGCTGCAAAGGTATCTAAAAACACTGAAAAAGCGGATTGACATATATCAAGAATATATCAATCCGCCTGCAATTATCTATATAAAAGTTTAGGTTATCTCACTCCGGTAAAGTCAACATAATTATCGTGTCCATCCAAGTACCCGCTTAGCACATTACCCCGGATCCAGACATCGTCGAGATAAGAGACATCACCGGGACCATAGACCATCCGGAGAGAATATTGAGAACGGTCTTCCCAATTCCAGGTAAAAGAGTACACCGATTCGGAATAACGTCCATTGGGATATTCCACACGGATATAATCTTCACCATGACGGTCCAGATAAAAATTCAACTCCTGATAACAATAGTTTCCGTCAGCATCATAAAACGTATCTGCCCAGGTACGACTGCAAAGATCGAGGGACTTGTTATAATAGGAACCGCCAATGTTATCATCGTCATAAAAGTCATCTATCTCTATCTCACATGAAGTAAGATTTACCATTGCCACTGCCAGCAGAAACAATTTTAAATATTTGAAAGCTAAAGTTTTCATATCGTATAGTTTTTTAGTTATATCAGTTTGATGTGAACAAAAGTAGGGAAACAAATGATCTCAGGAAAAAGAAAAAACCTACATCTTCGGAGGGAATCGCCTAATTAAAAGAGGGAAACAGGAGTAAGAAGACCGAAAGCTCTAAAAAGGACATATCAAACGTTAACAGAAAACGACAATTCGCTAAATAACGTTACAAAATGGAGATTTATATCCGAATAATTTGCAGATATAATCCAAATCCGTACATTTGCAATGTGTTTTTCATAGTATTAGATTTAAGGTTAACAAAGATTGGTTGCTCGTGAGAGTAGCCTTTTTTTATATCCGATAATCTGCACTCCCACCCTTTATATATAATTCCGGTTACATGCATTGAGAACTATGACTCATAAATCTGATTATTATACCTAATAAAAGGTATTGAACGCAAACCTGAAACTCGCTAATTTTGCAACCATTCATACTAAACATACGAAATGGACGTGCGTAAAACCTGTATCTTATTGCTTTTAATTTCCGGAATGGCTATTGAGCTATATGCCCAACAGTCCCAAAGAGTCAGCGGACAAATATGGAGCATGGCAGCAGACGCAAAAGAAAAAGAGTCCTTACCTTACGCCAGCGTTCTCGTCATCAACGAAAAAGATTCTACGCTTGTTAAAGGCACGACAAGCAACGCAAATGGGAAGTTTAGCCTCCGGTATCCTGCGTACAAAGATAAACGCTATTTATTGAAAGTTTCTTATACAGGAATGCAACCAGTATTCCATAAGTTAACAGAAAATGTTCCTGACATTCATCTGGAAAACATTGTACTGAAAGAGGGTATCGAACTGGATGAAGTAACAGTTACCGCACAAGTACGTGAAATAGAGCAGATAGGCGATACTACCATAATCAATGCGTCTGCTTATAAAACACCGGAAGGTAGTTATCTGGAAGATCTCGTAAAACGTATTCCCGGGTTGGAATACAACAGCAAAGATAAAACTCTGGTCTATAATGGTCTGCCCATTACTGAAATCAACGTTAACGGTGAAGCCTTTTTTTCCGGAAATAACAGTCTGGCATTGGAAAATTTACCGGTAGAACTGATCAATAAAATAAAGGTATACGATAAAAAAAGTGATCTGGAAAAAATGACAGGAGTCAGTAGCGGAAAAGAAAATTATGTCTTAGACCTGCAAACCAAAAAAGAATTCAACAGCACTTTGCTGGCATCGGGTAAAGCCGGACTGGGCAACTATAATAAGAAGGACCTCGAATTATTAGGTAACTACTTTAAAAAAGGCGGTGAGAACCTTTCACTGATCGTCCGTTCGGGTAACCGTAACATGACAACCAGTTACAAGGACAATATACAGGATAACATAGCACTTAACTTTGTGAAAAGATTCGGCAGAAATTTGACCATTAATGGTAATACGACTTATAATCATAACAATAACGGTAATAAATCGGCCGGATACTATGAACAATACCTGAGTACGGGAAATAAATACCAATATTCTGCCGGTGAAAGTACAAACCGAAACCATACCATAAACTCTATGCTTGCCCTGCGTTGGCAAATAAACGAAAAGACCTTTGTGAGCTTCTCCGGCAATCTGAACTCAGGCAGAGGGAACAACACCAATAACAACCGGCAAGCCGCATTCGACGAGAATCCCAATCTCGAAACATCAGACCCTTTCGGCAATATCGGTAATATCCCCGATGATATGCGGCTCAACGATATAACAATGAATTCATTATCTACAGACAAGCGCCTCCAATATACTTTCAATGCCAACATCACGCGCCAAATAAACCGAAAAGGAAGCAGTCTCAGCCTGATGGCACAATATAGTGACAGCAAAGGTAAAAATGAAAGTTTCACTATTTCGTCAACCACCTATTACCGATTGGAAAATAGCTTAGGGAATGACTCGGTTCTCTATCGGAATCAATATCAGCGAAGCCCTAACGGAAACCGGAATCAGAATATCGGACTGATATTCACTCACCCTTTTACAAAAAAAGTTCAAATGCAGCTCTCTTACAATTTGAACTATAGCAAACAGCAGAGCGACCGTAACACTTATAACCTATCCGGTCTGACGGATGAAACAACAGATCCTCCCGGCTATCTGCCTCCGCAGTATGAAACCGGATATACCGACAGCCTTAGTAACCGAAGCCACAGTCACACACTCGGACACGAAGTCTCTTTCCATATAAACTACTCCACCCGGGTATGGAACATTGTTACCGGACTATCGATTCAGCCTGAGCAACGCAGTCTGGATCAGAAGACAGGGCTGAGACAAGCTGATACTACCATGTATTCAGTCGGATTCCGACCGACATTCACCATTCTGTGGAAAAAAGGGAAAAGTCTGATACGCTTGAACTATCGGGGAGATACCCGACAACCTTCCCTAACCGACTTGCTTTCACTGACCGACAATAGCGACCCGCTAAATATCACACGCGGCAATCCTGACCTGAAGCCCTCATATAACCAATCTGTCCGTTTGGAAGCACAAAACATCCGAAAAGGTATATTCGCTACATTGAACTGGCAAAACGAGGTAAACAGCCAGACCCGTACCATTACTTATAACCGGCAAACGGGAGGGCGAGAGAGTTATCCGGTAAACATAAATGGTAACTGGAACATCCATGGAACACTACGTTACCAGAAACGCATCCGTAGTTTTAATATTTCGGCCGTCGGAGGAGGATCTTTTATCCAAAATGTCGGTCTCATCAATGAAGGGGAAAGTGAACAACCGGACCACAGTACTACCCATAACACCGGACTGAACGCAAATTTACGACTGGGATACTTCCCTAAATGGGGAAGTATCGACCTGAATGGGAACTGGCGCTTTCAACACTCTTCCAATTCATTGCGGCAGACAGATACGTACACCCGTAACTATTCTCTGGGATTCAATGCCTATGCCGATTTACCCGGCAACATACAATTAAAAACCGACGCGACCTATACTTTTCGTAATGGTACAAATATCCGGAAGGGAGAAGACGACCAGATAGTATGGAATACAGGTATCACCTGGCGCTTCCTGAAAAAAAAGCAGGCCGAATTATCAGTCTATTGGGCAGACATGCTGAATCAAAAGAAAAACTACAGCCGAAATACAACATCGAGTGGTTTTTCCGAACACCACACCCAACAAATAGGAAGTTATTTTATAATCTCGATGAAATACCGCTTTAACCGTCCTCTACACAAGCAGTAATAGCACAATTCTTTTTAACATAAATATCTTCCATAAAAAGTCATCTCATAAAATACAAACTAC